>JACLAC010016330.1_pt1 | contig 12790 bp, 2 predicted proteins | sample 8027881 | NCBI WGS metagenome assembly JACLAC01 (sample SAMN15725517, study PRJNA655200) | protist metagenome | isolation source: fluorescence activated cell sorting (FACS) single amplified genomes of... | place: Spain: Blaines Bay Microbial Observatory, Mediterranean Sea | collected 2016-01-19 | reverse complement strand
GAAGTCGGGATGAAGAGGGTCGCCCCGGAGTGGCGAAGAAGCAGCGGACGGGCTCCGAAAATCCAAACACGGCTGGGGATAAAGGGGGGAGTGGTAATGGTGCAAACGCCAATTCGGCGAGTGCTGGTTCTGTAAAGAAAAAGATACAACCGCAAAGTATCGATGAGTTGGAAAAGCTGACTCTTAAAGAATTGGGCAAGTTTAGCAAAGAGTATTTCAAGGCGATACTGAAGCGCTGGGAGAGTGACTTATTGGCGCGTCCACCGGAGGTGAAAAACTCGGGACTCGGCCGAGCGGCAACAGGACAGTTTAAACAGGTCAAGTCAAGCATGAAATCGTTTTTCAAAGGGAGTAAATCTGGTTCGATCCATATTGATGTAGTAGGCGGCATAAGCAAAATCGTGTTGTATTTGAAACAGCAAGAGTACGTTAGAGCCCACGATCAGTACATGCTTATGGCGATTGGCAATTCCCCATGGCCAATCGGTGTGACGGCTGTAGGTATTCACTCTCGTGGAGGCAGAGAGCGCATTGGTGCGAACAAAATTGCCCATATAATGGACGACGAGGCGACTAGAAAGTCATTAAACAGTGTGAAGCGAATTATGACGTATGTACAAAAACTATTCCCCACCGCACCCAGTAAAATGGTTTTCTCGCGAAGAAGGAAGAAGGAAGAAGAGAAAAAAAGAGGAGAAGAAGAAGCAAGAAAAGAAGAAGAAGAATGGAAGAAAAAAATAATGATGGAAGAAGAAAGAACCAAATAATAGAATTATTTTGTTGTTATTTATTATAAAAGAGGAGTAGTAGTAGTCCTTTTTACTAAGTATGAAGTACTAAAAACGAACAATATGAACACTGCAGATTGTGGCTAATACACACTTCTGTTAACAAATTAAGAAGAAGAGAGAGACACAGAGAGAGGGGCGGGGGGAGACTGTGTGATACATATATACACATATATATATAATTGAAAACGGTTAGGTTTTGTTTTACCTAGTTGTGAATCACTTCTGTACCGTGTTGCTTACTCTTGTAGTGAGTTTGTCAGTTTGTTCGCACACGAACGACCGACGCAAGCCAGGAATAGGCCGCGCCTTTCAGACGTTCGTCTATTTTTTGTTGTCGTACTTTTGATGAGCGGTCGACTCCCAAACCGTGCCTTACTGGAGAGGGTGGAGCGCTTTGGAGAGCGCGTTCGGCAGCACGGGGCCACGGGGGCCTGGGACCCAGAGAGCGAGGGTCTGGGAGACTCAGAGCGCCAATTATTTTTGCAACTTGCTTCCCAAGGGGAAGGGGGGCCAAGATTCGGTGTGTTCAGCGGTGAGCCAGGGTTTTTATTTGGTAATTATAGTCGAGGAGATTCGGAAGAAAGCAGTAGCAGACGACCGGGTTGGGGAAGTTCAGAAGACAACAGCAGGCGGCCTGGCTTCCGTGATAGCGGCGGTGGCCGTGGGTCCAGAGTAGTCATGGGCAGCTCGAACCCCAGGGACGCGTTCGCGGCGCTGCGCCCGAACACCAGTAGAGACAGGCGCGCCAAGCGTTACAGTTCCCCGCCTGTCGCGGCAAACCGCACTGCAAATACTTCAGCGCAATCGTCTGACGTGGGCGGGCATTTTGAACACTTGCTGTCGAACAAGCGTGGCCATTTTCGTGATCAAGGGACGGCCGAAGAGAGACGGGAAATTATGCACAGCCTTTTGGCCTACACCAGTGAAAAGTTCCATCGGCGGAGCAAACGCTCTTCGGCAAACGAGACAGTTTCCAGCGCAATGCAACCGGAACGGTACGCGCCAGAAACTAGGTCGGGCCAAGTGCCAGTCGCAGAGCTCGTCGAAGACACCCCGCTGGCCGACGACGACGACCAGGGCCGCAACAGCCCGTGGATGAATTACGCAAGGACCAAAATTGAACGTGGGGCATTGGAAGACAATAGATCTGCATTTGCGAAAAAGTACGTAAAATCAAGGGTCAAATTCGTCAAGCAAGTCCTTGCAAGTGTTTTGAAAACTACAGTAGATGCGGTCCACGACCGAAGTGCGCAAAAACGTAGGCACTCGTCGTTGGCCGAGCCTACTGGGACGGCAGAACAGGCCGGTTCAAACCCGAAAGCCGGCAAGAAATCCTCGAGGGCTGCCTCCACCGGCAGCGCTGGGAAACCGAAAGCGGCCATGAACGGCCAGAGCGGGCGACCACTAACCCTGTGGGCGGCAAAATCGCTGATTCCCCTTCTTGCAGCCCCATCGTTGGAACACGAACGATGGATAGAGGCCGTGTCCCCATTGCTTGAGGTGCTGGATAGCCTTCCACCGCTGTCGCTGGGGGAGGAGAACACTGAAATGATCGAATCCCTGCAACACGCACTGCTTCAGCCGCACAACGTTCTCCCATCGGCGAAACCGGAGCGGAGGCGCATTGCGACCAGTACGGCCCTTGCAACAGCGTTGCATCATGGGTCCCTTGGTCCATTGATTGCTGTTGTTCGCACGCTTCTTGAGGCTACGAGAACTGGAAACCCAAATGACGACTTGCGCATTGATGGGGGGGGCACACCTTGGTCATTTGAGAGCCTTTCGTGCTAACGCCTCGGCCCCAGCTTTCGGTGGTATGGACGTAGATGGGGGGGCTGCCAACCATATGAAACCGATGGTTTGGCAGCTTTCGCAGAGCAAAGAATCGCTGTCAACGAACAGTGCCTTGGTCGGCCGGTGCAGCTTGGTGCTGTGCGAGGGGTTTCTATACTGCTTCTTCAGCAACAGCGGCTTCTGTAAGATTGGCACTGGAGGCGCAAGCGGGACGCTGCAAGGTTACGTGTACGCTACCAATACGGACGTTTACCGTGAAAAAGAACAAAGCAGCACGAGCTCTGGCAACGGTAGTAAAAAGGGAACCTCGATGGAAAAAACACCCAACACCGGGTTTTCGTTTGAGCTAGAAGTATCGGACTCCCCAGTTTCATTTAAGACGCCGTCCCCTGCTCAGTCAAACGCTGCCGCGAACTATGCAATTAGGAAAGAAAGAGGAGACGGCGAGTACGAGAAAGAAAAATTAGAAGGATGCCTGTTCTGTAATTCAAACCGTGTATTTATGTACTCCCAGGAATCGAGGTATGACGGTGATACCTGGTCTCTCGGAACGCTTGTGGACAAAGTGTCCTTGAAACTGGTGCCCGGGGTAAGAATAGTTGTGAAAGGGGAACGACGGAAGTATTCAGCAGTGTATAGCACCAGAACTTACATTTTTGCGCTGCGTGCTCGCGAGACGGGAGTCACGAAAACCCGCCTATTTGGCAAGAAAAATGAAAAAAAGAAATCGCCAGGAAAGCAAGGTAACACTGGAGGGTGGGAATCTTTGCGGGGCGGCAATCCTCTGCAGTTTGATGTGTACCGAGAAAGAAAGGTTTGCAGGTTTCTGACAAAATGTCGTCATGGCGACAAGTGCAACTTTTACCACCCCCCTAAATCGTCGAACGATAACATGCTCGGGGACTGTGTTCAAGTAACCTTTTCGCACACAATTACGTTGAAAGGAAACCCAACCTGTCCTGCAGAAAAAGAATGGCTGAAAGAAAATGGGGGGAAAAGCGAGCTGTTTGGCCTGTGTTTTTTTGCCACCACCGACAGCAACGGCAAGCCGTTAATTGCAGCCGGCCTCAGCACCAAACCATCCACATCAAATGTTGACAAAAAACTTAACAGTGGCATTGCGCAATGTGTTTACTTCGATGCGTTTGATGGGCAGAGGCGCCCCTTCGTTGGTCATTCCAAAAGCGGAGCAAGCAGGCGAGGGAAACAGTCCCAAAAACTGCAGGGCATAAGCCCTTTAGCAAAGCACGAAAAAGTAAAATATTTTACCGATCATGTCTGCATTGACAGTTTGAATTCCACAATTTCGTATATCGTTACGAATAAAGCATTGTCTGGCCGGACGAAAAGCATTGAAGTTAGCACCCTGCCCTTACTTTCTGGGAGGAATCCGGGAAAGGAAGAGAAACGCGTGTCCGCCGTCCAAGAGCGCTTATACAAATCTAAAACGGCGCCACCGATGGAGACATCTATGATTATATTGCGCGAACTTCATCGCGTTGCAACTGTCGAAATCGAATCATCCCCGTACGCTGACTCGTCGAGTCAAAAGGGGCGAATGACAACAGTATATTGCGACTTCAGCGTGACACACATGGAACAGATATCGGATCTCCTTTTGTTTCTAAGTACGTGGGTTACAGATTCATCCTCAAATAGTAAAAAGGGAGACAAAGTGGGTTTGTTGTTGTCGTTACGCTGGACGCTTTCGTTATGCACTCAGTGCGTTTTGCAGTGTGCACAGAAGCAGATCTCGGAACAAATGAAGAGTGCCGTCTCAAATATGATGGACATATTGTACGACAAAGTGATGATTCCATGCAGGACTGCATGGCTCAAATTTCCTCTACTACGCGAAGAAATTCAAACATCGTGCGTAAAAATACTATTTGCCGCCCCAGGGCTATACTTTTTAGAGTGTAACAAAGTGGAATATGCGCGCACGCTTCTAATTAGGGCGTTTCAGCGGAACGATACGCCCTTCATCAATGTTGTCTCGAAACTGTGGAGCGTTAACCCGTCGCATTCGTGGCTTGAGCTAGCTGGGGCTATTTTACGCAGTGGTGATGGGCCAATACCATTTTTTGATGTATTGGTTAAATCATGTACAGGGGCAGACTCGAAGAACCTCTCAGCAATTACGGGGGTAGCTGGGCCCCGTATTTCGTCCAACCTGAACGTGTTGTTGTGCTTTCACAAAGTCTTTTTGAGCCAAGCCTTTGCGAATGACGCAGCAGTTGCAACTCCTTCCTCCGCTGCACGGTCTGTAAAAGTTCTCTATTCTCCGAAATACTCGCGAACTACGTACAAGAAAGCCCAAACTGCCCTTCAAGAAGCGAGCAATGGCCCCTATGTTTTGAAAGCGTCCAATGGTTTTCCTACGTGGAAGGCTTCAAATGTACTGTTAACAGAAGGAAAATGGTATTATGAAATTGAGATTTGCGGTGACGATGTTAAAGGTTACCCTCAAGTCGGGTGGGCGTCGTCTGATTTTGATGGAGGCGATGGTGAGAATAAAGGTGTTGGTGATGATTCTTGCAGTTGGGGGATAGACGGAGAGCGCGTCTGTACTTGGAACAAAGAAACAAATCACGAGAACAGAAAGTATGGCAAAAAATGGTCTGTAGGGGACCGTATAGGCTGTGCGATAAATCTGGATAACAAATCGATGGAGTTTTACGTAAACAATTTATCCCAAGGTGTCGCCTATGAGAACATCAATGTCTCTAATGGTGTGTGCCCGGCATTCACGTTCAGTGGTAGGAACTGTAGACTTTTTTTAAAGCTATACTTTGGAAACAAAGCAGACCCATTCAAGTACTCACCCCCAGAGGGCCACAAGTCCATACATTCTTCTTTGCTCGAACAGAGTGAAAAAGAAACGATGCGCGATAATTTAAGTCGTACTTGGACCACAACGGATGTTGTGGATTATTTTGGAATTCTGTGTCGGGAATGCTCCAAGTACATTGATAGTTGCAGCTCTGCAAGCATTTCGTATCAAGACTTACCGCCTACTTCAACTGCCAGCGCGGTGTTGCCATCGGTAGCACTGTTGGTATGCCAACAATCAAATTCGATGCTGGAGCCACTGGCTGAGAACTTGGAGGCAGCTAAATCCCTATTGGGTTTTTTTGCAACGTGCAGCAAAAGTTTCGACCAGTTTTGTTCTACAAACTCATCAGCGGAAGATGTGGGTCTTGGCGATCTTCCGAGTGACGCTTTTGACCTCGATGCCCGCTCAAAAATGCAAAACCCAACTAAACTTGCGTGGCCTGTACATTTAAAAACAATACTCGTGTTGAGTGTGAATCGATTGAGTACTAGGTTAGCCACCGCGCAAGTTTCAAATTTTTATGGTACTCATTATTGGCTTGATAGCGTCTTGTTTGGCAATAGTATTGTACAAGCAGCGCCGGTGAATGACTTTGTTGAGTCCATTTTAAACGAAAGTGGCAAAGGCTACGAGTGGTTGTTATGGTGCCGTACAAACAGACCACGTGTTGGGATGCAGTACCGTCTGTTGAAAAGGTCAGAAAAAACGAAATTACTGAACATTGAGGCGTTGGTAATGGCGGCTCTTTTAAGGCACGCGCCAGAGCACATCTTCATGCATGCCCAACTTCAGTCGGAAATTATTTCGCAGGGAGAAGATGACAAGGAAGTGATGGCGAGATCACACGATGCCCTTCAACCTCTATGGATAGCAGCATGGTCTGTTGTATCAGAGACACGGCATATAGTAAACAAGTTGTCGGAATGGAAGCATTTGTTCAGGAGTGAACCAGGGGGCGAAAGGGATGAAAAAATGGTCGGTTTCGTTGAATCGTTGAACCGATTTGAAAAAATGCACTTATGGGTGTGTACGGGCAAGGAGCCGATCGAAATCAGCTCGTTGGATAATAATAATCAATACATGTCCCGTCTTTGTGCGTTAAGTTCGGAGACCCCGTCAATCTTTGAAGGGGACGACTCAAAGTGCCTTGATGTTGTATTTGGTCTTATGGATTCACGTGCCAAATTGATAATTGAACTCAAACCCGCCCCATGGAGAGTTGATAAGCTTCCGCTTGATCGGCGATCATTTCAAAACGTTACTTCTACTCCAAAAGCCGGCTTCAAGCGAACGAATTCTCGGACAAAACAGGAATCGTTCAAGCGGCAAGACTCCAGTTCTGCAACTGTTAAAGGAAGGTCATCACGTGATTGGAGTCGCGTTGTAACTTCTTTAAAGCGTTCGCCTTCTAGTATCAACAGAGGGAACAGTAAGCGACCGAATGACACCAATGAGCACGGAGTTGACATAGAATTTTACGAGCAAATAGCAAAGTTTTTCAAAAGTTCCTGCGATCCCAATCAACTACGGGACAGTATTCAATTAAGGCGGAAAGCTGCGCATGCTCGTCTGGCTGGAATTCAAGGTATCACTTCTGGACTGACACATTATCAAAGCAATACTTCAAAGTTCATTTTACTTGCATCTTTAGGACGGAACACCCAATTCTCGTGGGGTTCTGCTATTTTGAAGCCAGCCCAAAACGGTGTGTTTTTTAGTGGCCATCCTGGTGGGAAAAGGGTGACTGTACCCCACATTCTAAACGGTATTAGAGGATGCGGACTTGAATTGGAAAAAGAGCTAAATTCTGCGTATTTTGACTTGATCAACCACTCCGTGAAAATTGCCTGTGATAGGGTAATGCCAATATACACTCGTTGCGAAGCTTTGCAAGTTCTTGGCGTTGGATTTTTGCCCGATGATTTTTCACTGATCCAAAAGTACGACCTCGTTTCGAATTTGGCAAACATTGTGAGTGAAATGCGCGCTGACGAAAATTATTCAGAAGATAAGCTGTCGCTACAGCGTGAGTCATGGGAGATTCTTTTGTTGATATCAAAATCTATACTGGCATCATCGGGGAAACTAGATTTGAAGGAACAGCTACTTCGCGCCCTCCTGCGCCTTCTCGAAGAATCTGCCAACCAATCGAGCGCATCAGGGCACCGTTCGTACCGTCTTTTGGATGGTAGGCAAACTGGTGAAGTGAGCACGTTAATCTGGGCGCGAGTTCAAAGGCGTGAACTAGAAGTGCAGCAAAATGTGTCCGTGTTGTATATACATCGAAATTCGTTTCTGCAATCCGATGGGGGTGTTGAGTATGGCAAAAATGCGGTGCGTTCGTGCTTGAAACTTTTGATACATGCTCGAGGCCCTTACTCTACCAGGACTACGCGAGCAGCTTTGCGATTTTTGTCAAGCTGTTTACAACATATATCCCCGAAGGTAATTTCTCAGTTTTCTGAAACGAATTCGGAGGGGCAGGCAAATGATTTATGGCTCCCATTGTTGCTGCTTGAAGCACTCGGCGCGCTCACCCTTGGGACCGGTGGGTTAGGAACCCGAGACGGTGCATGTTCTGCCGGGGGGTCTGGCCATGGGACCGTCTCCTCGGAGGACTCGCCGGTAAAAGATCGCGCCTTGGAATTGTTTGCGCGGTCCATTAAGGATGCGTTTTCAAGCTTCCCATCCTTAACAGAAATGGAGAGTCTGCTCTCTCCTGAAGACAAAAACGGTACAAAAAGTACGGAATCGAACATTGAGCTTCCAACGTCGACTGTACTGGAAGATGATCTGTTGTGGGATAACTCCGTAGCTGAACAGGAACGTGAAAACACTATGAATCGAATAGCATCTGATGCTAAGCAAGATTTTAAAAACTGGATAGACGGTCCCGCGCAAAGTTCAAGCATATTACCACAGCCTGAGGTCTGGGAAGTTGCCATAGACAAACTTAACGTTCGCCGAGAACCAAGCATGGACCACGAGCCTATTGGTAGGCACAGGAGGGGAACGCAACTAAAAGTTGTCGATAAGATTCCTGCCGAGGGTATTCCCAAAGGCCAGTGGTTGCGGCTACAGAAGGCGGAGTCAGGTCATGGCGAGTCGTGGGTTCTGTCTCGAAATAAAGACCATAATTTATTGAAGCCCGTTGTCCGAAAGACCTACTCTGTAGTTCTGTACAACCCAAGTAACGAAAGCCCAGACATATTTATGGCGAGAACCAACGACATTGTGCGACTAGCAATAGCCCATGACGTAAATGGAGAGGGTTGCAATTGGCCTTCTCGCGGGTGGGACAGCAGCACCAATCCCGAAGGTCAATTTATTGAGACCTGCGTGCAAGGCATGAGGGAGAATGGACGGGGTCTTATTATGAGAAACTGCTCCAAAATCGAGTGCGAAACCGTGGCCGCCCGTTTGGCTTGTCAACGATTCGTCACCTGTGTCATTGATAACATTCCAAAGCGAGAAAAGACCAAATTTGATCGGAATTTAAAGCTAGCAGAAAATATGGCCAAACGACCTTCCTCGTGGTATGGTGGCTACGCGTCAATGAGCGCGGCAATGGAAATTGTGAAGATGCTTCGATTTTTAGTGTCTGGGGTTGATGCAGAAAACGATGCCCCTGGTGATCATCGAGCTCGGATGAGCTGGGCTCATGGTACGTGTCGTGCAATCTCAAAGGCGTACGCGGATTTCAATTCTGGTGCCACAGGCGATGACTCGGTAACAGCAAGGGCTTATGGGGCCCTGTTAGTACTTGGTGGGCTGACTACTGGAGGATTGCATCTGGGTTCGACTGTGCAAGTTGTTACTGGCCCTCAGTCTCACTCGGAAGGTATTCTTGTTCGGTATAATGCTGGAGAAACAACGGCGGATGTGCTGCTTCGTGACCACTCGGTCGTTGAAACATTCGATATTGTCGCGGTGCAGCCGACTGAGAGTGCCCAAATTTCGGAAGACATTACGCTAAATTCCGAGTCTGTGACGCTGAATCTGTATCCAACTCTTCGATCTATTTTAGAAGGTAAGGGTGCACTTAAAGATTACGCAAAAGATCAAAAAGGTACGAGCCATAGAAGCTGGCTGGTAGCCACTTTTGTCACCACAGCCCTCAGAGTTTTAGGCCAATTGCAGCAAATCTCTTTCACACCAGTGTTGATGGGGGTTCAAACGGACGAAATGTCGTCACTTTTAAAAAACATTGCGTCTTTGCGTGACGAAGAAGAGGATAAGGCAATGGCAGAAATCAATTGTTTCTCAATCCTATCAACGGCAGCTGGAGATATTTCTTGTTTAGAAGAATTAGCTATTGATGCTCGGCAGCAAGTTTTGGACATGCGGCATGGTTTTCAAAAGACACTTATGGGGGTAAGCTCATACGCCGAAGTGGATAAAGCTACCTTCGGTTTATTGAAACATCTCTTTTTGCCCAGGGGTTTCAACCGCTTTTCTGCTATGGGAACAATCTTACACCAAGAAACTGGAAAAAGAAATTTGTCGTTTGATAGTCCTATCACTGTCGTCCAAGACGGGTTCCTGTCAAAAATTGCTAGACCCACCAAAGCATCATGGCCCAAAGCTTCACATAGCATTGTCATTGCAGATAATCCGATTCCTGCGTACTTGAATAATTTTTATTTTGAAATTGAAGTTCGTAAAAGCGATAACACAAACTTTGCACTCCACAACTTGTCTGGGTTTTTCGTGGGATTATGGGTAGGCAATGCGACCTCAATTGAAGCTGGAACCAAAGAAATTTCTGCGGATGTAGCGGACTCCGTTTGGTATCACCCAGGAAATGGAAAATCAATAGTATCGGGTAAAGTTCGCCCAGATCTTTGCTTTGAGGGTGTTCCAGACTTAAAAAAAGACCTTGCAACTGTACAGTCTATAGTAATTGGCTGTGGCTGGGACCTAGTTAACCATTCTGTCTTTTTTACGTTAGACGGCAGTAGGATAAACAGTAAAGCTGGTGAAAGGCGTGATAGCGACAATCCTCATAAGTTGTCACCAACAAGCGTTGAAGGGTTTGTATACCCTGCCGTGCGATTCCTCGGTAATAGCGGTTTGAAGGCTAAAATTATGTTTGGCAATAATTCTTCTAAGTTCCTGTATAAGTTTCCACCAAAAATTGGTGTTCAAAAGCGGGATCTCGCAGAAGGAATTCAAATTTTCAAACAATGGTTAGAGTATAAAACTTCAGTGACAAACGGATTGCCGAATGGTGTCGAAGGCTCCGAAAATGAAGTCTCGAAACTGTTGATAAAGGAGCAGTGCAAGTCTGCACGGAAGAACATTGTTGATGCCAAGGCTTGCATAAATGCGAGGCGGGTAGCGCTTGAGCTGCGTCAAATTCTTGCCCAGCATTCTGTATCAGTATTGATGCTGCTTGCTCAAAGATATAATCTCCAGAATGAAAGAGCTATCACCGCAGCATTTGAACATCCTAACCAAATGGTTGACATGCAGAATGATGTTGACAGCGGTACAGCGTTTGCCCAGTACGATGACAACAGCCACTTGGAAGTTCTCTCAACGGAGGAATTTCTCTCGCACAAATTGCTCAATTCAGGTGACGTCGATTTTCTAAAATACCCAGGTTTAGAGGGTCCGAGCATTATAGCAAATTTTAAAGAGGATGGGGTGTTGACAAACAGCACCGAAATGGAGAAAAAATGGTGTGTCGTTCTGATAGCTTCCCAAAAGAAGCCATTTCAGACTCAAATTTCTGAGCTTGTTGAAGCCGGTGTGCTGGGTATTTTGTGGATAGTTGATACGGACGATAAAGTTACCGGTGGAAAAAGCAACTTGCTTGCCGAACTCGAGCCGGAGTACCTGTCGACGCTCAATACACCGCTTTTGTTGTTGCGGAGCAAAGGGGACACTGAGTTGGTTGGAGGGAACTACAGGTTTAGGTTTTCAATTGGGCTGAGGCCAACGAAACCACCAGCAGAATCTGGAAACGAGAAGAAGAACAAAAAGTCTGGAATTGAAGAAGTTGCAGAAACAGCTCCATCGAATGGAAAATTTTCCTATCTCATGGGTGGTAGTCTCTTTTGTACCACTGATGAAGATGCAGAAGAGCGGGTGGCGATTATAGCCAACGAACAAGAAGCAAAGATTGAATTGTGGCTTGCTGAAATGCACCGATGGCTATCTCGCAGTCAAGGAATCGATATGGCTCAAATTTCAGGGATTATAAGTCACCTAAGGAACGGAGACCCGGACGGTATTGCTACAATGACCCTGGATGGTATCGAAGACAAAAAACGAATGCCGAAAAAACCAGAATTCGACTCTGAGAAGTTTAGTATTAATTTGGGCAATACCAAGGTCAGAATAGACGACGTGCGCATCGGTTTATGTCTCCGAGTGACTGAGCAAGCGAAGGCAAACATGGATGGGCCGAAGCCCTTCTGCAAGGGAAACATTGTAAGGTTCGTTCGCTCGTCCGCTTTAGTGGACTACCGAGTCGACTCTGTAAATGCGGACGGCACTTTGTCTATATCCCTGAACACCCGCGATAAACGGCCGCTTCAGCTACACGGCGTCCAGGAAAGACATTTGGCGAAAGTAAATTTCACGCCTGGCCGAGTCTCTAGCCTTTCGCAGAGTCGAATACAGCGGCAGTCTTCGTCAAATCCATCTGTCAGATGGTTGTCGAGTATGTCTGTCTGTCTGCGGAGAACTGGTATAGTGCGACGCGTAGACAAAAGTGACAAAGAGCACCCTCTTGTTCTACTAGAATTTTATGATCCAGAAACGCTGGGTGTATGCCGTTGGTGGTTTCCAATCTCATCTTTAACTTACCCTGCGGAACGGGTTTCCTCGTACGTAGAATCTTTGGATGAAGCAGTAGTGTATGAAAGGGCTCTGACAACAATGTATGCCCGTAACATACTGGTGAATTCTTGGAGCCAAAGAAATATGTCCATTACCTACCCATCTTCACCCAACACAAATGTATCTTCTGGGGAAGAAAAGTTTGTTATTACAATGGCATACGTAGTAGTTGAGATTATATCCTGGTACGTACCGATTGAATATACCGGAATTAACATAACCTGGTATTTCTATATATCGAATGGAAGAAATAGAATTATTTTTAACCTACCCCTCCCTACCCTACTTACTACCCTACCTAACCTACCCTACCCTACCCAACCTAACCAACCCTTATTATAACCCTCTCTCCTCCGAATTTTGTACTCCACAGTATCTCTTTCTAAATAGACCGTAAGAAGCGACAACACGTAGTCCCAATATAACCAGAATTTATCAGCTCATTCCATATGATCTATTCATCTCTTCTTCTATTTACTATTTTAAATAATTAATAGAAGAAAAGATGAGGGTAAAATAA
>JACLAC010012919.1_pt1 | contig 12791 bp, 14 predicted proteins | sample 8027881 | NCBI WGS metagenome assembly JACLAC01 (sample SAMN15725517, study PRJNA655200) | protist metagenome | isolation source: fluorescence activated cell sorting (FACS) single amplified genomes of... | place: Spain: Blaines Bay Microbial Observatory, Mediterranean Sea | collected 2016-01-19 | reverse complement strand
AGTAATTCTGTCAAGATCGAAGACATAATAGAAAATATTGGTTGGCAACAATCACCTCTGATGATTTTATTTCATATTAATGTTGGTTGGCCAATTTTAGGGCCAAATAGTGAACTTATTGCACCTTCTGAGCGTGTATCTTCTAGAGATGAGCAATCAGTGAACGAATTACACAATCAATTTAGCCAACCACAACCAGATTACCAAGAACAAGTTTTTCTTCACGATATGTTAGCAGATGGAAGTAACCATGTTCACGTTGCATTGGCTAATAGAGATTTTAATTCAGGAGAAGGTCTTGGTCTCTATGTTCGCTATCACAAAACACAGTTTCCCCGATTCGTTCAGTGGAAAATGTTAGGTGAATCCGTTTACTGTGTCGGTTTGGAACCAGCTAATTGTGGCTTAGGTGGAAGAGCAACTGAACGTGCTAACGATAGTATAGAGTATTTAGAACCTGGTGGAAGAAGACATTATGAAGTTGAAATTGGAGTTTTGACAAATAACACCCACATTGATGAAATGTCAGATTCCTTGAATATGTAAACATAGAATTCTACAAATTGGCCAAAATCGTATGGGACTGGTCAAATTTCCAAAGATGTAGTTATCTCATTCGTCACTAGGTTAAATGAATATGCGTTTTAGAACAAATACAACTGATTCTCTGAACCTACAAACAAAAGATTATCAACATATTGACCGTGATCATATTTGGCACCCACTTTACCAACACAAGAATTTGAAAGAGACACAACTAACGGTTTTTGAGCAAGGTGAAGGTGTTTTTTTAACTGATAACGATGGGAGTCAATATCTGGATGCGTATTCGGGATTGTGGAATGTCAATGTAGGTTACGGTCGCCAAGAAATCGCTGAAGCCGTTTACGAGCAAATACAGAAATTACCTTATTACCCCTTATCTCAAATTAATAAGCCTGCATCCTTATTAGCCCATAAATTAGCAAGATTACTCCCTGGCAATCTGAATTACTCATTCTTTTGCAATAGTGGTTCGGAAGCCAACGAGACTGCCATTAAGATGGCTCGCCAGTATGGAAAACAAAAATTTCCTAAAGAAAATCGGTATAAAATTATTAGTCGCTATCGTAGTTATCATGGATTTACCTATGCAGCTATGTCTGCTACTGGCCAAGCTAGGCGCCGGATCCCATATGAACCTTTAACTCCAGGCTTTAAGCATGTACACCCACTAAAGGTCGAAGAAATTGAGCAAGTTATACAATGGGAAGGACCACAGACTGTAGCAGCGGTGATCGCAGAGCCAATTATCGGTGGTGGAGGTGTTATTATCCCACCTGATGACTATTTCCCCCGTCTACGAAAGATTTGTGACAAATATGGGCTACTCTTAATTATAGATGAAGTGATTACCGGTTTCGGTCGAACTGGAGAACTCTTTGCTTGTCACCATTGGGATATTCAGCCGGATATTATTACTCTAGCCAAAGGAATTACGAGCGGGTACGTACCTCTTGGTGCTTGTGTTGCAACTGATCAAGTTTTTGATCAGTTTATAGGTGATGGAGAGGAAAGGTTAGAATTTGAGCAAGTTTGTACCTACGGAGGCCACCCAGTCGCTTGTGCGGCAGCTCTATCAAATCTTGATATTTTGACGGGCGAGCAATTGTGGAAAAATTCATATAAGGTTGGAACTTATATGGAGGAGAAATTGCAAAACTTAACTGATTTCGCGATAGTGAAAGAAGTAAGAGGTAAAGGCTTAATGATTGCAATTGAGTTAGTGGATGCCAATGGCTTCAACCTGCCAACATCAGAAACAACCCAGATTGTTCATCAAATTAAGGGAAAAGGGATTCTCATTGGTAAAATTAGCCATGCTTTGGAAGAACCGGAAAATATTTTATTCGTAGCACCGCCTCTTATCTTGACATTTAAACAGGCTGACCAGATTGTTGATGTCATTTCATCCGTTATTTCATCCTACTGAGAAATAGTATTGTTGATTTGAGTGATTAAGATTAGCTGTTGATTCTTGAATCAGTAGATAATTCTACTTGACAAATTTTTCGGTTAAATTATGTCAAAATACTTATTAGAAAAAAAAGAAATGGCCTTCTGGCAATCAGTTCGTCAACAGTTTTACCTAAGTAACAAGGTGACGTATCTGCAGGGAGGAACGGTTGGCCCTTCTCCTCGGCCAGTTACTGAGTATGTCATTTCTCTCTTGCGAGAACTAGAATCTGACCCACTTAATAACGAAGGTAGTTCGTTGCTAGCCCCTTTGGTAGAAGAAAGTCGACAAAAGTTGGGTAAGTTTATTGGTGCCAATCCGGATCAAATCTCGCTTGTTCTCAACACAACAATGGGAATGAATATTCCAGCATGTGGCCTTCCTCTTGAATCAGGAAATGAAGTGTTAATGAGCGATCAAGAGTATGGCGCAGTCAAGAACATTTGGGAGTACGTAGCAGCGCAAAAGGGATTAAAAATTCGTACGATCCCCTTACCAATAAAACCGTCGGGTCCCGGACAGATAGTTGAGGCCTTCGCGAAGGGTATTACAAATCGCACACAGGTTTTAGTCTTTAGCCATGTCTACTGTACCAGTGGATTGGTTACGCCAGTTAAAGATCTTTGTCAATTAGCGCGTGAATATAATGCATTTTCCATTGTGGATGGTGCCCATGCCGTTGGAATGGTTCCTATCGACGTTTCGAATTGTGACTTTTATCTTTCTAGTTGTCATAAGTGGTTGCTTGCTCCCAAAGGAGTAGGCATGGCTTATTTGGCAGAACCCTTTTTGGATTTGCGCCCAGCGACTTTGGGTTTTGGCCTTAATCAAAAACCCCCTCACCGCTTTGACGTGGCTGGTACTAGAGACTCTACCCATTTTGCAGGCCTGGGTAAAGCGATTGATTTTCAAATGGAGATCGGCTGGGAAGATCGAATTCGACCCTACTGCCTTAGTTTAGCGGTTTATTTAAAAAGCCAAATTTCAGATCAGATTTCAGAAGCTGAACTGACGATTCCAAGTGACAGCGACCAATCTGGGTTTTTGACCACTTTTACTATTCCCGGCATCGATCATGGTAAAGTTGTCAACTACCTGTGGCAGGATTATCAAATTCAAGTAGTTTCTATAGATGCTGGAGGTATTCCCGTTTTTCGAATTTCAACTCACCTATACAATAGTTATGAGGATATCGATAAATTTGTCGTTGCCTTAGTTGAAGTAATTTCTACTCGTGCTGATATCAAAATTTGATAAGGTCTGCAATTATGGAAAGTTCAAGGGCTTTTATTATTTCTAAATACAAATAAAAAATTTTTAGTAAAACAGCTTACACCCACTGAAATCAAACAAGGAGCGAATACGGTTAGTCTCTGGGTGTATGGTCTTAGTATTTGATAAAAAAAATCATAAAATGGCCAAGGCCTGGCCACAGGAGTTCCAAATGTTTACCCGCTGGGAAACACGTTTATTCGGCTTTGTTTTGATTTTACTAACGATTAATGCTAGTGCAAAAATCGATTCAGTATTGGAGGTTATACCAAATACGGCTGTTGGTTTAATTCATGTTGGCAATCTAAAAGGCTTCAATCAAGAGGCTGGTGATCTGATGGCGCAAATGGATCCGACCTCAGACCCAGATACTGATGTGCTAGTGGCTATACTGGCCAATATGTTTTCAGCAGGTTTTGAGAGCCTTGACGAGTTAGAAGAAATTGGTTTTGATTTTTCACGTGGCTTTGCTATTTTTATGCATACAAATGAGAGCAATGTGGGGAATCCATTAGCGGTTTCGGCTGTTGTTCATGTCGCAAACAAAGAAGGTGTCCGACAAATGCTGAGTCAGGAAGAGGGCGATTTAGTAGAACAAAAATACCGTGGTACTACCTATCTAACCAAACCTGACGACGAAGAGGAAGGAAAATCAGCTGATTCGGAGTCATTTCTATTTTTAGATAATGTTATGGTCTTTACAAGTATTAGATCAGTTTGCCACCAAGTGATTGAAACCTATCTTCGGGAAGCTAAATCCATTACAAAATCTGCCAATTTTTCTGATTTACAACTTAATTCTTCTGTTAACGATGTGGCGGCTTATTTTTCTATCCAGAGATTAGTTGAAGATAACCAGACAATGGTAACTGAATTTTTTGGACGAGTTTCACAAGAAACAGGGCAGACTGAAATTTTAAAGACCATGTCTCAATGGTTATCTCAAATACACTCTCTGAGTCTAACATTAGAACACGATAAGGGAGAAATTATACTAACTCCGTTTATACAGATGCTTTCCGACAGTCAGATTAGTAACTATCTTGAACCTTTTGATAAAAATATTACTTCTAAAACTGGTCCTGAAAACTTTCCACTTTTGAAATATATTCCCGAAGCTAGTGGAATGGCGTACGGAATGAATCTTGATACTGACAAAATTGCTGAGATTGCGATTTGGTCAATGAATATGGGAGTCCAAATGTTGAAATTATCAGGTGAAGAGAAAATTCCTGATAATGCCGAAGAATTGAGTACTAAAATTGCAGCTTTAGCTTCCGAATTCTACGAGTCAGTTGGTCCCCAATCAGCAGGATTTAATAATATTTCTAGTTCTGTTATTCCTGATTTAACTCAGATTTACAAAATCACTGATCAGAAAAAGCTTGAGCAGCTCATTGATAATGGATATTTCCAGTTAATGTATGGTTCTAACTCGCTCATTTACCAAGCAATGGGACTCAACGAATCAGATTCAGCGGTCAAGGTCGGTTCAACTGAGATTTATGAGGGCGTCGAAATTAAGAACTATATTCTACCAAATCAGGGAATTGGTAACTTAGATTTATTTGATGACTCACAGCTAGGTGGTATGATGCCTAGCGAATTACATCTTTACTATGCTATCTTCGAACAATTTCTAGTCATTTCAACTGCTGAAACCCCACAAGCTATCAAATCAGTTATAGATACGTGTCTTGGTTTGGATAATGGGTTTGATCAAAGCGCCGGCTATGATCGCTTATTTGATGAACTAGATTCATCGGGCTATATGGTCATGGCTATCTCTCCTATGACTATGATTAACCAAATTTTGAATGTGGTTGCTCAGTCTGATCCTAACATTGGAATGGTTGCCGCATTATTAGCCGGAATTCCACAGACCTATAGCATTGCAATGGGGGTAGCTTCTAAAAAAAACGGTTTAGAAATCAAGTTATTTACCTCAGTCGTAGAGTTACAACAATTGTACGGTATGATCATGGCGATGGGACAAATGCAAGGTAGAATGTAGATCGAAATGATAAATGACAAAAGAGAAAGAGGTTTTGAGTGAAGGGATGAAGATTTTAGGTATTGATACTTCTTGTGATGATACTTCAGTTGCAATAGTTGAAGATGGCAGGTCAATTCAGTCAAATATTATTTCTTCCCAAATTGAACTTCATAAGAAGTATGGTGGAATTGTTCCTGAGTTGGCCTCTCGTCAGCATGTAGAATTAATAAATTATATTATTGAGGAAGCATTACAAAAAAGCTGATGTCAATCTGACTGACCTTTCTGCCATTGCTGTCACCAACCGGCCAGGCTTGATTGGAGCTTTACTGGTCGGTGTGTCAGCAGCGAAAAGTTTAGCCTATTGCTGTCAACTTCCTCTACTTGGTATTAACCATATTGAAGGACATATTTACGCACCATTTATGGAACATGATAAACTTACATTCCCCCACTTATGTTTAACGGTTTCTGGTGGACATACTTTACTCGTAGAAGTACTAGAAGGATGGGAAAACTATCATGTGTTAGGCAGTACTCAAGATGATGCCGCGGGAGAAGCATACGATAAAGTAGCAAAATACCTAGGATTAGGATTTCCAGGAGGCAAAATTATTGATGATCTTGCTAAGATGGGAGACGAAACAGCCATTACATTTCCGCGTCCCATGCTGAATAGCGGTAATTACCAATTTAGCTATAGCGGAATTAAAACATCAGTCCGAAACTTTGTCGAGAAAGCCACGAAAAATCAGGAGCTTCCATCTGTTGAAGATATTGCAGCGAGCTTTCAAGCCGCTGCAGTTGAGGTTTTGGTAGCAAAAAACTATACGAGCAACCAGGGAAAAAGGATATCGAACAATTACGCTGACGGGTGGAGTAGCAGCTAATAGCCTTTTGAGGAAGGAAATGGAAATTGCTGGTGAGGAAATTGGAGCAAAGGTTTTTTATCCTTCCATACGTCTTTGTACTGATAACGCTGCAATGATTGCGGGATTAGCTTACCAAAAATATTGTCAAGGCCAAAGGGACGATTTCGACCTTAATGCTTCAGCTAACTCCGAAATTATATAACCCAAAGACATAATGATAGAAAAGATTCAACAAGCTGTTCATGTACTAAAAACTGGTGAAGTTATTGCTTTTCCAACGGATACAGTATACGGAATTGGAGCTGATCCTTTCAACTCAGAGGCTGTTCAAAAACTATTTAGTTACAAGGGACGTCCCAGTAACAAACCCATACCCTTGTTGATTTCATCGATTGAACAAGCAACACAAGTAGTTAAGGAAATTCCCCCTCTGTTTTCCGAACTTGCTGAGAAGCATTGGCCTGGTGCGTTAACCATGATTTTGAAAGCAAAACCAGATTTGCCCAAAGTGGTAACTGCTGGCCAATCGACAATTGGTATTCGCATCCCTGCCAATAGATTAGCATGTCAGTTAATTCAAGAATTTGGTAGTCCCATTGCTACGACTAGCGCTAATCGTTCTGACTATCGACCTGCGACTACGGCTCTTCAAGTTTGTCAACAACTTGGTGGTGAATTATTAATCTTGGACGATGGGCCAACAGAAATTCAGGTTTCTTCTACTGTTCTAGATTTAACAACTCGACCTCCCAAAATCATACGTCAAGGCTCAGTCAATTTGTCATTGCATTAAAAGGAAAGCTAACCTAGAAAAGATCTTTTGACCTGGCCCTTCCACTTTCCCGATAGCAATTTTGGGCACCTGTACGGTCTTAACTTTAGGAATCTGTAAGCGTGAGATTGCCATTTAGATCTTAGGTAACATGAAAGAAGTTAATTTTTGAAAGGTGAAAAATTGAAAAATATGTTTGTTGAATCTAATTCTCTGCGGATGCATTATCGATCGATTAAATAATTAAATAAATGCGTAAAATGACCGCTACTGCACCATGACTATTTCTGGGTGAATTTCTCAAATCATTAGGGCTAATAGCCGGATAACATTTTCTTTGACCTCATTTGTCCACAATGATATAATCGGACTTGGTTGGGTCGTTCCATTTTTGTTTTTTTGACTAAGCGCTATCTAGGGTCGTGTTGTTGGTCAATTGGGCTGCACCAGAATAGAGAACTAAGACGGTGGATAAGAAGGGATAGCTACGTTCTCTGGCAGAATACAAAGAGCTATAGACTTCTCCCATTGGCTTTAAACCATCACTAATAAGAGTTTTCGAATGGCGATTGCCACAGATTTAAAATCCCCCCTTTTTTATCGAAAGCTAACGTTCGACCAAGATAAGTTTAAGAATTCGGCGGATGAAGCTCGTAAACGTCTTGAGCGTCTAGAAACGCAACAGGCCGAACTCGGCTCATTACAGGAAGCTGAAGCTGACAATCAGGCTGCGGAGGAAGAAGCTCAAAGACAGACACCACAGCAAAGACAGTTTACTCTAGTTAGTCAGCGGATGACCGTTCAACGCACTATGCCACCAACGTCACAGGCTCGTACACAACCACCTACCACCCCTCAACCTACACCCAGTTACGAACAGTTTTCCAGTCGAAACTTGAGCGTTAGTTATAATCCAATTGATATGCTGGCCTAGTTAAGAACTTTGCACAAGACTTTACTAGTGATTGTCTGATCGATTAAGTTAGATGTAGATACGCCGGATGCGGGCTGAAGTGAAGTCGAGGAAGCTAACAACGACTACAATTATCAAGATAATGGCTGCGGTTTTGCTATAGTCAAAACTACGGATAGCATCCCATAATAACATTCCAATACCACCGGCACCAACCATACCAATTACACTAGCTGAGCGTACATTGGCTTCGAATCGGTACAAGGAATAAGAAATCCAAAGCGGAAAAACTTGTGGGAGAACTCCGTAAATGATTTCCTCGATCGGGGTTGCCCCGGTTGCTCGAATACCTTCGACTGGTTGGGGGTCAATTGCTTCAACAACCTCAGAGAATAGCTTACTCAATGAACCAAGAGTGTGTAGGGTTAACGCCAAAACACCTGCGAATGGTCCTAAGCCAACAGCTGCAATAAACAACATGGCAAAAACCATTTCGTTGACAGAACGAAGCAAATCCATCATACGTCTCACCGGTTGGGATAACCAAACAGGAGATAAATTCGCAGAGCACATTAAACCAAAAGGTATGGCACCAATAATAGCAAGAAAAGTTCCCCAAGCAGCAACTTGTAGGGTAATAATCATTTCTTGTAGGTAATCAGGCCAATCGATAAAATCGGGTTTCAGGAAACCACTACCGTATTGCACTATGTTATCCCGGTTTGTCCATAGATCACCAAACCGGATTTCTGCACCTTTAACTGAAAACAATAACATCGACAGTATTACTAATGTAGAAAATAGACGAATGAGAATAATACTTAGTGGAGTCTTTGGAATTTCTAATTCAGGAAATTGATCTTCAATCTTGATGGGCGTAGACATTATCCTACTCAAACATTTTACTTTCGTTTGAAATTTTATTTGGTACTAACATTGATTCTAGATTATCTTCCGAATCGTAAATCCAACGGAGCTGGTCATTTGATAAATCTGCAGCGGCCCCATCAAAGACAATTTCACCTGACTTAAGTGCTACAATTCGTGGGCAAAACTGGCTTGCAAAATTGATTTGGTGTAGGCTAACAATCACCGTAATTTGATCTTTTTGGTTCAATTCACGCAAAGTTTCCATAACGAGCCGTGCTGATTCTGGGTCAAGAGATGCTATTGGCTCATCTGCTAATATAATTTTTGCTTGTTGTTGTAGCGCACGAGCAATCGCAACTCGTTGTTGTTGTCCACCTGACAAAGTACTTGCCCGCTGAGCTGCTTGATCCGAGAGCCCAACTCGGTTGAGTGCCTGTATAGCAGAAAGTTTCTCATCTCGGGTAAACAAAGAGAAGAAACTTCGATACTTCGGGATTTGGGCTAACCGGCCAACCAATACATTCTTCAAAACAGACATTCTGGATACCAAGTTGAATTGTTGAAAAACAAAACCAATTCTCGCCCGAATCTTACGTACGTCGGATTGAATTTGTCCCCCTGATTGAACTGTTTGTCCAAAAACTGAGACTTTACACTCTGGACGAAGGTCCGACGCAACTAAGCCTGAGACATGTCGCAAAAGGGTCGATTTCCCAGAACCAGATGTGCCAATTAAACCGACCATTTCACCCGTCTGCACATCTAGATTAACGCCTTTCAATGCTTGTAAATGACCATCAAAGGTTTTCCACAAATTATAAATTTGGGTGGCAGATTTGCTATTTTGTTGAGTTGAGGTTGAGTCAGTCTCGATCATTTCTTATTACTTTTCTATCGGATGAATTATAACATTTTGACGGAAAATATTGGTATAGGCTTTGGTTAGTAAAGTTGGTTTACTTCAAAAATCAAAACTAATATCAGTGGACAACATTTTTTAGATATGCTAACATTTGTGGCTAACGATCCGTTTCGGTGAATTATCATGGATGACGCAGTTAAAAACATCACGGGGCAAGTCGAAGTTATCTACGAGAAGGCAATTTCTGAACTTGATCAGAAAGAAGGTCAACTAGATGAACAAATTGGACGACTATCTCAGCGAAAAGAGTCATTGAGCCAAAAGCGCCAGCAAGTCAACCGAATCCGAGATCAGATTGGTAATTTAATGGCTGAGATAGCTGAAGCAGAACGACAACATGACCATGTCGCCGGGCAGAAAGCTGAGTTAGATCAGGAAATTGATGATTTAACTCTAGAATTGAAAGACTTGAAACGGCATGCAAGACGATCCCAAACTCGGTTAGAAAATGCAAAAGTCGAAAAACGCGAAAAATATCAGGAACTAGCGGCTATTATCGAAAGGTTTGGGAGTGTGAAGAGCGCTCTGCCTGAAGCCTTTGTGTCGGGACTTAAGGAGAATGTTGGTGAGGTGCCAGCATCTGTTGCTGATCAACGAGCCCCCGCACCTAATTCCTACGACATCTCTGATTTATCAGATGTTGACGAAGACACTATTTTGGAAGAAGATCTTGGAATGGAGACGGAAGAAGATAAAGAAAGTTTTTCTTCTATAGATGAGGACTTTGAGGCAATTGGTGACGAAGAGGAAGACTTCTTCGTTGATGACAACGAGGAATTTCTCGATGAGGATGAAGAAGAGCTGGCAATGCCGAGCGAACATGAAGAAAAAATAGACGTCGACAAAAACAGTAAAAATGAAACTTTGATAGACCATGATCCATTGATTGACATTGATTTTGGTGGGACCGACGGTGGTGAGGGTGAGAGCCCCTTGACTGAATTTGATGATAATTTAGACGACTTAATGCCCTTGGAGGACGAATCTGAGCTATCTGCTAGTACTGATGATCTCGATGTATTGTTTTCTCAGGTCGAACTAGAGGGAAGAGAAACTCCAGAAGAACTAGAAGCCTTGGAACGCGGGGACTTACTGGTGGATGATGAGATAGATGTGAGTGCGGGGATCCAGAATTTCGATCAATTTGACGATGGCATTGACGATGACCTTGAGCTACTGGATGAAAACGAAGAGTTAACTCCAAAAACGGCTCGCACACCTAGAAAACGACGTAAACTTCTAGAATCATATCTGGACGATGTAACACAAACTCAATAAAAACACAAAACGAACAATTTAAACTTAGAGGTGAAATATTAAGTATGGCAAACAGACCATCAGCTTTCAAACACATCCGGGCTGATAAGCGGAAGGCAGCTGTCAACCGAAGACGATTGTCAGCCCTTAGAACGGCCATTAGGAAAACGAAGTCTGCCGTTTCAGACGGGAACTTAGAGCAAGCTCAATCATTATACAGAGAGGCGTCTTGCCAACTAGATCGTGCTGTTGGTAAGGGTGTCATTAAGAAGGGGACAGCTAATCGCCAAAAATCCCGTTTGGCTATCAGTATTAATAAGCTATCGGTCAGCGCATAGTTAATTTTACTCTCAGCTTGTACACGACTGGCCCACAGAGTAGTCAGTGAGTTGGTCGTAGTGTTTTTAGGTGTCAATCTGGCACGCCTGATAGTGCTCTGGATAAAAACGGATGGCTGCTTTGATGAGCGGAACTAACGTCATAATTCTGGCTAGTGAGCCCACCGGTACAATCTGTCGCTTGGTGATGGCTTCCATTACATTGATATCTCCCATCCAGAAATAGTGCGCTACATCTCCTGACATTATTAGCTCAACATCTGGGTTTCCTATCCTTTGATCGAATAGGACTGCCTGCTCTCCGTTTTCTGTCGCCAAACTGATTGTGGCTGTGGGAGCAGAGAAAGTGAACTGAACCCTGAATTTTTGTTTCCTTAGTTGCTGCTGGGTTTGCTTGTCTTCACGCAGGTGCATAAACATACCACCAATACAAGCATAAAGCTGATCAGCAGTTTCAAAGATCGCCATTGGCTAAGAATTTAGCCCTGCTTGTTGCCAAACTTTATCCAAGGAGTCGATAGTCGCTTGCAGAGCTTGCTCCGGTTCCATTTCTCTTAGCTTTTGACTAAAAGGTTCAACGGCCACCGGCCCCTGATAGCCCACTTCTGACAGAATTCGGAAGAACTGTCCAAGAGGAATCAGACCTGTTTCCGCCGGCAAGCACCTCACATTGTCGATCTGGTCTTCGACGTCAATATTACTTGGTGCATCATTGACGTGTACATAGACGATATCATCAGCGTACAGATGAGAAAGGTCCGATAAAGTCGATTGTGCGGTATACCAATGCCAAGTATCTAATAACAACCCAATATTACCAGTTCCAATAGATGCCGCTAAGCCGCGCATTCCATCCATTGTATAAACGAATCCGTGCTTTGCATTTGCTCGACTGGTTCGAGGACCAATAAATTCTAAACCTATCATGTGGCCATAATCAGCCAAAACTTCCCCGATTGGACGGAAACGACTGACGTGAAAATCCCAGTTCTCTTGATAAGTCTTTTCACTAGAAGCAGGTGGAATCCAGATAGCAGTACGAAAACAACCAAGCTCAGCTGCCAAGGCTGCGACTTTTGGAAGCTGGGATAATTTCTCTCGGTACTCTTCTTCCGGTGCATTCCAAGTGATAGGGAAAGTCCAGCTACCCATCTTAATGCCATCCCATAACTTTTTAACTTCTTCGATGGATTGTTCCTCGGCTATTTTTTTGGCCTCATAGATATTTAGATCTAGCCCTTCAAAACCAAATTGCCTAGCATAGGCCAAGCCTTGTTTCATGTCTGCGGCAACACCAATAGCACCAGGACTTAAATTTTTGAACATTTTCGACCCTCTGATTTCTTCGAAAAGAACCTGACTTCCAGTACAAGTCAATGCTTCTCACACTTCCTCTGATTTTATCAAATCTTGCTACTTACGTCAAGTAATGGAGCAAGACGTTTCAGTACCATTTTCCTATTTCTAAAGGTTAGATTTGGTTATACTAGACATTAATTCTTCCTGTAATTCAATATCATAAAGAACTTAGTGAAAAAACAAGAAAAACTATATTCAGTCAGTTTCCGTAGCGTTCTGATTGG
>JACLAC010012613.1_pt1 | contig 12792 bp, 13 predicted proteins | sample 8027881 | NCBI WGS metagenome assembly JACLAC01 (sample SAMN15725517, study PRJNA655200) | protist metagenome | isolation source: fluorescence activated cell sorting (FACS) single amplified genomes of... | place: Spain: Blaines Bay Microbial Observatory, Mediterranean Sea | collected 2016-01-19 | reverse complement strand
GAGTCGTGATACGTACATTCTTGGAAAACGGAGATTGTTGTATTCTCGAAAGTAGTCCGGAGTTTTCCATCTGAACATACTCAGCCTCAAGTTCCTCCTTTGTGTATGGAGATGTATCCATTGCCATTACACAACATCCCATCTTGATTTTGAATTTTGATTTTTTTTGTTAACGTAAGTCGAAAAATTTTTTCCTGAAGGAGCGTCGGATGTGAAACTGACTTTTTCTGAGAGCCGTTTTTTTTTCAGAGTTTCGTTCTGAGTTTTAAAAAAAAAAATTGAAAAGAGAGAGAGATGCCGTCCCGATCTCGAGCGATGCCGAAAGAGGCACAACTTCGACTTCGGAAGAAATTGAAGGAACTTGTGCTGAGACTATCCAAGGAGGAGGGAATGCCGTACTGGAATGTGCTGACGAACGTGGCGATCGCAAAGATCGCAAAGTATCTACCGAGTACGCTCAGCGATTTGAGATTGATCTCGGAGGTTCCACCCAGTCAAGCTAGAAAGTATAGCGATAAGATATTTGAATGTGTGGATATGTTTGTAGAAAAATTTGAGAGAGAGCTTCGAGAGAAAAGGAGAGTGGAGGAGAGTAAACGAGTTCACGACCCGTTGTTGGTCTCGACTACGTCTTCCAAGTCTCGCGTCGCGAGAGACTACTCGAGCATGATGTATCCACCAGGTCTAGGATTTTACGATACGAATCGAGACCAATCTTCTTCTTCTACTTTAAAATATATAAACGATCCTTCGGACTGGCTTCGACCCCGAATGAAGAACAGAAAGAGTTCACTTCCTCCTCGAAGCTCTCTTCTCGCTCACGTCACGATATATCGAAAGGGAATGTCGAATCCCTGGCAATACTTCAAGAAGCACGGTGCGAAGGAGAAATTAGAATAAAAATTCGGTGTGGATTTGAAAATTTTGTCCATGCGGCCGTTTCACGCTGTGGCTCAGGGTTCTCCCGACGCGACCCGAGAGTTGGAGAGACATCTTCATGACATCGTATCGATGTACCGTAAACCCAAACGTGTTCGAGGAATCTCAAATACAGACTTAAAATTCAGAGACGATGAGACTTGGCCTCATTCCACGACTTGTTATCGTAGAATGCCGCAATGTCCTCGTCTCGTTCGTGTACCCGTGTTGAAAATGTACGTGGTGTTCGAGAGCTTTTGTATCACACAATCATATGAATCACTCGAACACAACGAACACAGGTACGCTTGGGGATGCGGAGATCAGGGTCGATTGGGAATCGGAAAACGTCGAACGTTGAGAGAACCTCACATTGTGTCCTCGGAATCGTTTCCTCGATCCCAGAGAGAGGTTCTACAATTGAATGTAAAGGACAACGCATCATCGTTTCAACATCAAATGGCTGAACTGTTTGAGCCGGACAAATCAGGAACCGATCATCTGCTTCGAGCAATCATGAGTCCCGAAGAGATTGCTATGAAAAATAAGATGAAAGAAGTGAACGGTGCGATGGGCAATCAGGAAATGAACATTCCCATTCTTCGAGCATGTGGTCACTATCACTCGTTGATGATTTGCGAGGGAAGGACTCGAGAGACGGGTAATGTGTGGGCAGAATCACTCGTACCTCATCGAGTTCCCGGCCTCAAGAATGAGAGTCATGTCGTTTCTGCAGCAGCATTTGGTGTGGGATCTTCCTGTGTGACAGGTGTGGATCCCACTCTTCGTTTGGTGTATCACAGAGAGAAACGAGCTTTGAGTGCGATGGATACAGTAAAGATGACGAATCCGGAGAGCGAGAGAAACGTAAGATTGAGAGAGATCATGCGAAGTCGAGTCGACAGTTTGGGTCATAGTTTGAGAAAACAAGCGGAACGAGCTGGATGTGTGTACGTAGTGTTGGAGAATGTCACTGTTTCATATGTTTCTATTTTATGTCACCCAAATCACTCGTGTCGTTCACTCACACCGCCAATCGAAAATCAATACTCGAACACAGGTACGTGTGGGGTGATCACATGTCAAGTGAATTAGGTTTGGGTTTGATTGTGAGATGTCGTCTTGCAAAGAAAAATGAGAGCGAGGAACAGGACACGAAGAAACAAGGTAAGGACTCCGATGACGACGATTCCGAAAACGAGGACGAGGACGAGGATGATGATCTACCTCAACTTCCTATGCCCGAAAATGTGAAGAAAGAAATCAGCGGTTTCTTGACAAAACAGGATTCTGTTCGTAATCAAGTCTCTTTGATTACAGCATCTGCGATTCGAGCTGCTGTGTTGGGTGGAACCAGTGTGGGTGTCTCCGCAGCAGCAACCATGGCTTCACTTCTCACATCAATGGCATCCAAGGCTGTTGCGAACAAATTGAAAGCAATCGAATTGGAATCGGGTAGTAAAAAAGGACGAAGAATTCCATGGGACCCGAAACAGGAGTCAAAACTTTTGAAACGAGCGGAAACACAAGCTTTGAGACGAATCCGAGTCATGATGAAGACAATTCAAGGACAGAAATTGTTTCTCAACATGATGAGAAGACGAGGAACACTGAGATATCGTTCCAAACAGCTTAGGCACTTGACGAGAAAGTTACTTCCGATGTCAACACATGCAGTGCAGCGTCGGATTCAGAATTACGAGAATGAGGAGTTGAGGGTATGTGTGTTCGAGCACGTAGCGCGAGAATTTGTATCATATCCCTTAAAATATCACTGCATCACAAGCTCGTATTACTGCACACTCCAGGAATATCTCGCTTACTCATGCAAGTCACTCGTATCACTTATACATGACAAATAACATTCAAACAATCATAGGTACGCCCAAAGTATTCGCATAACGAATATGTAGAGAAAAAATACGTAAAACTGTTTGCACATCTTCAAAGCACAATCGCACGATTCTACGAAAGATACGCATCATGTCGAACACGCGTACTGAATGAAGACATGTGGATCGAAATGATGAAAGATTTGAACATAAAAGAGACGAATCAAGGTGTTCACGACACCCTGTCCAAGACGTTGACGATTGATTTCGGTACATTGTCTCACAACGAACGTGTACACATCAAGCGTCGTGATGGACTTGTCGATCTTCTCTGTTTCGAGTCTTTTCTTCTGAGAGAAGACACGAGCAGTAGTAGATCGAGACGTCATCGTGTTGAAGAGAAAGGTGCAGATGAGGACACGTTTTTAAATCATACCAAAACACGCGAACGTCATCTCGAAGACGAGGAGGAGGAGGAGGAGGAGAAAGACATTGTGATGCGTGTGCTTCTCGATATGAAACGAAAGATTCTGCAATCGTTCTCTCATGTATTCGAAGAGACGGATCGACTTACTTCGATTCGATCTATTACACACGATATGATGTTAAACATGAGAGCTCGCTCTACACGAAAATATCGTAAGCAGTGTCGACTCACTCAGACGCACGTTCGTGATGCACAAAGAACCTTGTTGGGATTTGAAGTGTACGACGCTGAGTTCGAGTTGGACAGTGATGAGATGGAGGACAGTATGAATTGGACCAAAAAGTTTGATGAGCGTGCAAATCGACCGTACTGGCACAATAAAATAAACGGACGAATTAAATTGATGCCAGATGTGGAACTTGTGACGAGACTCACGACTCACATTCCCGATTCTATACTGAGACTACTTACTTCTTACTCGATGCTGCTGAATTCCGGGAATTTTTTTCGTAACGTCAACACACGCATGTTCCTAACACACATTCTGCGAGACAGCACTCCTTCACTCACATTCCCGATTCTATACTGAGACTACTTACTTCTTACTCGATGCTGTTGAATTCCGGGAATTTTTTTCGTAACGTCAACACACACATGTTCCTAACACACATACTGCGAGACAGCACTCCTTCACTCACATTCACTGTCTCCTCTGAAAGATCGGCGAGGACCAAATTCCCTTATCGTTTCTTGCTGAGATTACTGCGTGCGTGAAACACAAAAAAAAGAAACAATGAGAGGTTGTGTTGGAATCACAAGAACGTTTTGGAGTCAATATGCAAGACGATCATCATCACGTTTACTCTGCACCTCCTCATATAGATTTCCTCAACAATTCAAACCAATCTCAAAGATGACGCTACGCGTTTCCGCGGGATGCGTCGTTTTCGCTACGTTAAGTAAGACGTTGGTGGAGTCTCAAGGAAAAGTTGAAGAAGAAAAGGTTGATGAGGTTGTTTTTGAGAAGGGAGCAGCAGATCCTGTGATTACAGTGGAGGAGTTGAAGAAACACAATTCAGAGTCAAGTTTGTGGGTGGTCTACGACGGCGAGGTGTACGATTTGACGAACTTTATCAAACAGCATCCTGGAGGAAGAGAAGCGATTCTGAGTGCCGGGAGTCAAGATTTGGGACGGCTTTGGGCATTGTATCCCGTACATTTTCAAAAAGCTTCTACTCTTGAAACTCTACAAAGACATCGTATAGGACGGCTGGAAGATTTAAGTGATTCTCAGCGTCGAATTCGTATCAAGGAAGCCGGTGATACCGCAATGCAAAAAGCCTCCTCGAGAGCTTCACGCAAGACATGGAGTCTCGTTGCAGTAGGTTTTACGGGTCCGATCTGGTCAATCTTTCGAGTCTTTCTTCGTTTGATCGGTTTCGTTCCTTTTCTCGGACCACGTTTGGTGGATACGTTTTGTTATTACTTACTTCCCGTTAGTCTGCCGGGATATGGTATGTCATCACCACTTGAACTGAATGATGGTGAAACAAAGACAAAGAAACGAGTTGCAGTAGTGGGTGGTGGTATCAGTGGTGTAGCATGTGCTTACACTCTTCAACGTGCAGGTTACGATGTTGTGGTATTCGAGGCAAGAGATTGCTTGGGCGGTAACGCTCAAGTTGGTAAATTCACGACACGATCGGGTGGAGATGTGAAACAAGATCTCAGTGTGCTGTATTGGTGCAGAGAATATTATCGAAACTATTGTTGCTTTCTGGAGCAGCTCGGAATCAAACCTGCACGTGTTCACGTGCCGTACGTTTTAAGAACAAATCGTTTTGGTCGAGAACAGTATTATACCCCTCCTGGAACTGAACTGTTCCAAAAAATTGAAGACGGAGAAGGTGTCTACTCGCTCCACAAAAAGTTCAAGGAAGATTTCAATCGTTTCGATCGTCTCATTCATTTTTGTCGTATCGTGTCTGCATTTTTCAGTGATGATTCGAGATCGTTCTACAAGAACTCTGGCTTCTTTGCACGCTTCAATCCTTTGAACTTTATCAGTAATCGTACTTTGATGCGATGGTACGGGATTTCGGACGAGTTTTACACCACGATTTTCAAGAACTTTCATGGATTTCAGTTCTCAACACTCGAACTGGAAGACATTCCGTCTGTTGCATTACCGATCTTGGACGACATCGTACCTCTCACAAGATCAAGAACGCACGAGTCCTGGTCGGTAGGAAACAGTCAAGAAGTCTTTACGAAAGCTACAGAATCATGTGATGTTCGTCTCTCCTGTCGTGTCTTGGCAGTTCGACTTGAGAATCGTCAACACATTGTCATTACGGAGAAGGAACGAACACCGGATCAAATCGCGATTCAATCGAAGGATGATATTGTGGAGGAGCGATTCGACAGAGTCGTGTTTGCTGTTTCTAATCCTCATGCTGTATCGAATATCTTGAGATGTGGTGGTCATATCGGGTTGTACGAGAGTATCCTTCTCGACGCGGTCGATACGCATGACATGATGTCAAGAGTGGACTGGAAAGATTGGTTGATCTCTCCGTATCATCAAGATGTGTCTTGTGTAGCAGAGAAGTATCGTGATATTCTTCTCTCCGATGCTGCTTTTCTTGTAGATCACGACGTGAACGGTGGTGAGATGCTTGAGGACGGTACCCGAAGAGAGAACGTGGAGTATCATCATATCTTGGGTTCGTGGAGTCCGAGTATTCGAGCTGCTGGAGCACAGGGTGAGCCCATGTTCATGTCACAATGTCTTCATGAGTATCGTGATCTTGATATCAATTTGGTTAACGGTGTGTTCAGTGCACCTCGTGCTCATCCCGATCTTTCCTTTCGCAACATGGCCATCACTCAAATGATGCACTTGATTCAAGGTCGTCACGGTATTTACTACTGTTCCAACTGGACCGCTCCAGGAAACGGACATGACTTGAGTTTCCTCTCCGGTGTCGCTGTTGCGACTGAGATCGGTGCGAGTTATCCTTTTCCTCATGACAAAGAGTCTGAGCGTGATTGGAAAATGATGCGTAAGTTCATGGGATTCGATTGATGTGTTGTTGGTGTTGGTGTTGGTGTTTTGTCGTCTTGATATGTTTATAAGTTATTATTGTTTTTATTATTTTAGAATGCGGTGTTTATATTTTTTTATGGGATTCGATTGATGTGTTGTTGTTATTGGTGTTGGTGTCTTGTCGTCTTCATATGTTTATATTTTATTGTTGTTTTTTATTATTTTAAAATGCGGTGTTTATATTTTTTTTTGCGATTGCTGCGCAGCTGCTGCTGTATCCATAATAAATTGAAGCGAGTGATACAGTAATCAAAGAAACAAAAAAACTCCAAAACATGCTTTGAAACTGTCAATGAGCGGAAGAAGATATCTTTTTTTTTGAGATCTCAAAAGAGAGAGAGAGAGAGAGAGAGAGAGTGGTAGATGTCAAAATCAAAACGTAGTCATCCATCACGTCCTCAAAGTGGAGTGGCAATACAAGATGAGTTCGATGAGGCATTACTTGCTGCGGACAGACTAGTTCAGGAGTATCTGGCATTTCGAGGATTCACGGAGACGTTGGTTCGTTTCGAGAGCGAGAGATCCGGAGACAAGAAATACACATTCAATGCCAAGGCTATTGTGAAGCATATGTTCAGGTTGGTGGCTAATCATGATTCCTCTGCGTTGATGACGTTGTGGTCATTCTTGGAGAATCGATTTTTTCGTACGCTTCAAGACGAGGAGTTGTTGAAAATCGCGTCGACGAAAAAGAATAATCTTTTCAAGCATTTCATCTCTACATGTATTCGTGATAACAGAAAAGAGATTGCTCTGAAGTTTCTCAAGGAACAATGTACCGACACTTCTTCCTCATGGAGAGAGTGGTTTGCACTTCCTTTCATGGACGAGCCCGAAAAGGATTCGAGATTGGGAATCTATTTCGAGGAGTACGTATTTTTTTTTGTTCCGAATTCAAACTCACATCTCATCAAAATTCATACTACACCAGGTCTTGGATCAAACATTTTCACGACTCGCTCGTGAATTTTCTAGCATCTCTGTTTCGAAGACTTCCTTTACCACACATTATGAATTTTCGAGTTGCGTACGTGGTGTTCTACGTGAATCAAAACAATTCAACACTCGATTGATATTCTCCCCGATGTTCGAGAGGCTACGCCATAAATCGACACGTGACCGACACGTACACACAGATACATTGATCAACAACGTATGGTAGCAGAATTGGAAGCATGTAAATCGGAAGTACGTTGTGTTGGAGAGAACACCACAACTCGTTCGCAACAAAACCACGGAGAATATTCGAACACCAACAGGTACTGAGATTACAACGAAGAGAGAAACTTCAAAGAGCTGAGTTGGAGTCCCTTCGTGACTCCAAAATTTTCTCACCCTCTTCATTGATATCTCCTTCTACGTCATCGTCACTACGACACGTGGATTCAGAAGAAAAAGATGATGATGATGATGGTGATGTGGACAGTAAAAGACGTAGTAAGAAATCATCAGAGTATTGTTTGGGATGGTCACATTGTCTCGCGAGACATTCAGCTGCAGTGACATGTCTGGATTCCTTAGTATGCGATGACGGAATCATGTTACTGAGTGGCAGTAGCGATTCTACAGCGCAACTTTGGCGATTGTGTCGTAACGAACCCATGAAAAGTGAGTATGATTGTGAGGAGAATGAAGAGGAAGATGAGGATGAGGATTCGTACAATGTAGATGCTCTGGACAGACACTCACATCGTTCCACATTATTTTGCTCGGGTGGTATCACTTCATTGAAGTGGGCACCATCAAATGTCAAGGTCAGCAGTGGTGGTAGTAGTAGTGGTAGTAGCAGTAGCAGTAAACGGTCTCAACAAGGTCATGCGTTTCTAGTCGGTACGTTGTGGTATGAGAATTTTAATCGTATCAACTCATTACTCACTCGAACAACAACACACTCGAACAACAACACACTCGAACAACAACAAAATACTCTCGAACAACAGGTACCGAACAGCAGGAACTTCAACTCTGGCTTGCATATTTACAAGGACATCGCTTGAATCGTTTTCGAGATGTCATCATACCGGACGAGACACCTAGAGTAATGGATGTGTCGTGGAAAAATGACGGATCCTCTCAATTCGCTGCTGCGCTCAGTCCAGCTGTTACGGACGTGAGACAGCAAGGTACTGCAGCTACATTCGAGCAGTCTGTAATTTCAGTGTGGGATTTGACACAAACCAAGAAACCCATCGGATCACACAAAGTCTTGGGTGGTCCGAGTCCAGTGAACGTGTTGGAATATGCCGACGATCTGATCATTACCGGTGGTGCGGACGGTATGATTCGAGTTCTTGACTCGAAAAGTGGAAAATGGATTCTTCAAAAGGTTGCGTTTGACGAATCCTCAGTTCAAGCCATTGAGTTCGTACGTAGTGTTTGGTGTTGGAGAAAATATTACTTTCTCTAGTTGTCACGAGAATGCTACTTAAATCACTTCTATCACTCATTCACATCACTGAAAAATTATAAAAACAGGTACCTTCAAAACGCTCACTTCTTCTTACAAACGGTACGATTTTTTTTATGATTTACTTTCGTTCATATCATACACTTTTTTTTTTGTGATAAACACAGGTACCGGCTCCGTCTTACAATGGGACATGAGGATGTTGGACAGCACGTTACAGATCGGATCAAAGTCGCAATTATTTCGTATGCGTGAAACGACATCTGACTCTCTTGTGTCCTCCGAACAGTATGGGAAGACGTCCATTGTGATGGGCACTTCCAAGGGCTCGAACTTTTTCCTCGCAGGTTCAAATCACGGTGTAGCTGGACTGTTTGACATTCGAGACAACAGTCTAGGTAGTGTTTGCACACTTCACGGAGGTCACACCGGAGCCATTCGATCCATTTCGTGGATTCCTCAGCGTCAAATTGTTGCGACTGCGTCATCAGATTGTACAGTGCGTTTGTGGAATTTAGCGGGGAAATAAGCTGTGTATATATGTTTGTGTGTGTGCGTAGAAGTATCTAATTTTTTGTCTTAAAAATTGCCATCATTACAATGGTCAAATTTTCTGTCACTTATTATCGTGCGGTTAGTAGTGATAATTGGTTATTATAAAAAATGACGTGAATATTAGGGATGAGCTCTCCGAAAACGAAACTTTTTTTTCGTGCTGGATTCCATTCGTTTCTTGTACAAACCTATCTCTTCTTGAACAGCGTAAGCGTGTCTTATGGCTTTGTCTAAAGCGCCACGACAAGATCCAGGACATGCATCGTCTTTCCCGTCACAGAAGGTCGCAATTTTTTCCTCTGTGCTTAGACTTTCAAGCTCAGTCGGATTATTCATGACTTTCCATATGGGCTGGTTGTGCGGCAAAGAAAAAGTGAGAAACTGGCGCGCCAATTGAGTCTCCTTGAGTCTTTGTTTGACATTTTCGAAGTCGCCATTTTCATTCATCGAATAATGCCAGGCCTCATACTTCTCTGTCATACTTTTATTAACGTATTTGTCGACCCATTGTACGACATTGGACAGAATAATCTCTCTATCTTCTTCTTCTTCTACGCGGCTCAAATCCAAGACATGCCTACTATAAAACTTTAACGGATCATACCCATTCTGCATTTTATGGAGCCACGTCTTAAAGACGCCCGTACCCCAAATATATCGGTCGACAATTACTTTCGGACCCACGACGCCCGTCTTTATCGGTAAACGTGTACGATAGAAGTTCAATTTTGTACTATACGTTGTACGTAGTGGTATGTTCAATTCTTGACGATACTTGTTTTCTGTGAATGCTTCAGCTGCGTATTTACCCAGACCAGTTGTGTAGTATTCCTCCTCCTTAATATTCTCAACTTCATCGCATCTGTGTGTAAACTTATCACATACTGTTTCGGATTTCCAAGTACCATCTTTATGATGCAAAGTATGTACAAGTTCATGAAAGAATACTACATGAAGAGTTTGTTTCGCATCTCCATGCACGTAATCATTCATTTTTGGTTCGAAGGGTACGATAATTTTAGGTTTTTCTCGTTGAATTTCGAGCCTCTTCTTAATTTCAGCAACTTCAGTACTTTTTCCTAGAGCTTCTTTCCATCTCCATTTCCTTTTAATTTTCTTGAAGAATTTAGCTGTCCATTGCCGAACAAAACCTGGGCACAGGGTTTGACTCTCGTGTTTGTCTCGAACAAACCTGGTAAAGTCATCATTGCGCGTATCCATGTCAAAATAATCCTTGTGTGACATGATGATGATTATCTTGTTTTTTTTGCCTGTCTCAGGGTTAGGGTCAGGAGTGGTGGCGTCAGTGGTACCCTCAGTGGTGACGTCAGTGGTACCCTCAGTGGTGACGTCAGTGGTACCCTCGCCGTCTAGATCGGATAGTTTTATCGCAAGTTTTTTTCCAAGGGTTCCTTCTGACATTATTGTTTCCGCAAGAGACTTCACATCCGTTATGTAAGTATCATCTCCCCACACTAATGCCCAAATTTTTCCTCCTTCGTCTCCTTCGGTCTTCACTTTTAATGACATCACTTTTTTGGGACTCGCAACTGGTTCCGAACGTTTATCGTTTATCGCTAAAACCGATGCGAGACCTAGAATCAAGAAGAAAATCTTCATCTCGTCAATAATGACTCAATTCAATCGTTGAATCTTGTCTCTCTCTTTTTTTTCGTTATTTACGTTCACGACGTAAAACTCCTTCTCTCTCTCTTTGCAAAGAAAGTACGAAAAATAAATCAAATTTGATTTTCTTCACGCTCTCCATCTTCCACCTTCCACAGAAACTCAAAATCTCAAAAAATCTCAAAAATCGTTTTCCTGTCTGTTTCGTCGAAAATTCTTGAGAAGAAGTGGTCAGAGAGATTCTGAGAGAGAAGAGAGAGAGAGAGAGAGAGATTTTTCAAAATTTTCACAATTTACTTACAAAGTCATTGTGGTTCATTATTTAAAAAAAAAAACAATTCATATTTGAATAGAGAAAGAGAGAGAGAATTTCGTAAAAACGTAAAAAACGTAAAAACGTAATATGGCGACGGTGTGGAGCAAAAAGTCGTTCAAAAAAGAAGAGGATGAAGATGTGACGTCAAGTAACAGTACAACCAGTCTACTTAATATCATGGAAACTCAAAAAGTAGGCTTTTTTTTCAATTTTCATCGCTCATAAAAATAAAAAACGAAAACGCCGAAACAGAGCGAGGCGGAGAGACAGAAAAAGATCGATGTGAAGAAAGAGAGGAGAAAACAGTTTATCAGTATTGTAGGTTGTGATGAGGATGTTGCGAATACGTTTCTTTGTGCATACAACGAATCGTTGGAGGAAAGCGTGGCAGCATACTTCGCGACTCCTCGAGAGACGTCGTCGGAGAAGAAATCGGAAGAGACAAAAGAGGAAGAAGAAGAGAGACGTATTGATGCAAGTGATGGTGGTCTGTACACGAAAAAAGAATTCATGACATTTTATGGTGATTTGAAGGAATGGAATGTATCGGAGAAGGTCAAGTCCATGGAGGAGTACGATCGATCCTTGCCTCTTTCCATGCAACTCGCCAGCGAGAATGGTCACGGTCACGAAACGAATCCTCCTGCGTTGAGTCAATGGCACGGCGTGTCCGATATCTCCAGACTCCAAGCGGGAGAGCCCAGGACAAAGCATGATAGTGTAGTATGTACGTATTGGAATGTCACGTCGAATCAACGACACACTCAAATATTACGAATACTGAACTCGCGCTTCGCGCTCGAACACAGGTGGTATGAACAACTCGGAAATGCTCTCCGAAAAGTTCGGAATGAGAGGTGTTGGTGATCTCGTCAGTCATAAAGTCATCACACCCAATCGAGTCTTCAACTCATTACGATCTCATTTTGCAAAGTCGAAGAAAAAAGGAATGTCCACAACAGGTGCTGTGAGTAAGGAAACCTTTGCGACGACAAACAAGGTACTCGATCAAAGGACTGAGAAAATTCTGTTTCGATGGATAAACAAATCTTTACTGGACGGGATCGGTGGTACTATACGAACAGGTAAAGAAGCTTTGGTTCTTCAAGCAATGGGGTACCCCGAGCGATGCTGCAAGAATCTAGACAGTGAGGAAGAAGAGGAAGCTGTGGATGTGGCTGTGAAAATATTCAAGACTACATTGAATGAGTTCTCGAATCGTCGTGATTACATTCGTGGTGATCAACGTTTCTCTAAAAAGAATGTTTCGAAAAATAATCGAAAGTTGTGCAAGCTTTGGTGCGAAAAGGAATTCAAGAATTTGTCACGTCTGTATCAGTGTCCGAACATTCGAAGTCCGAAACCACTACTCTTTGAGGAAAATTGTATCGTGATGGAATTTGTCGGTAAGAGAGGTGTGGTAGCATCACAACTTCGAGAGATTGCATCATCACTAAGTGCAAAACGTCTTCATCGTTGTTATGTAGAAGTTGTGTTGATGATGCGTGCAATGTACATTGCATGTTCACTCGCCCACAGTGATTTGTCGGAATATAATATTCTGTACCGCAGTGGACATTGTTATATTATTGATGTTGGACA
>JACLAC010019543.1_pt1 | contig 12794 bp, 9 predicted proteins | sample 8027881 | NCBI WGS metagenome assembly JACLAC01 (sample SAMN15725517, study PRJNA655200) | protist metagenome | isolation source: fluorescence activated cell sorting (FACS) single amplified genomes of... | place: Spain: Blaines Bay Microbial Observatory, Mediterranean Sea | collected 2016-01-19 | reverse complement strand
AAACTATCTATGTATTTTAAAGACTGATCTACCACATGCAAAATATAAAAAATGAACAAAGCGAACGATTGCTTATAGCCATATCAGGTGGTATTGGCGCTGGAAAATCCATTATAAGCAAACACATTCATAAATACTTTAACATCCCAAAACTTGACTTTGATCAGTTAGGTCATCAAGTATTAACCGATGATATTTTTTTTAAAAGACAACTCATACATGAGTTTGGATCCACAATAACTAGCGAAACAGTACAAGGCAGTAAACCTATCATAGATAGAAAAGCGCTTGGGAGCATTGTATTTAACGATTCAAGCAAATTATTATGGTTAGAACAACAAATGCACCCGAGAATTCAGGCACTGTTTTCAGAGAAGCTTGCCTTACTACCTCCTTCACCTTATACACTAGTAGAGGTATCTTTGTTTTTTGATAAATACCAAACACTTCATTCCTTATTTGATGCATGAATAAGAGTTAAAATAATACGTGAACCTGTTGAGCCTATAGGGTGACCAAGAGCACAAGCGCCACCGTAAATGTTGACTTTTTCATGGTTTATATTGAGTTCACTTATAGGCATTAATGTCACCATTGCAAACGCTTCATTGATTTCCCATAAATCAACATCATCCGCTGACCAATTTGTTTTTTCTAATACTTTGTTGATTGCTTCAATCGGTGCACTGGTGAACTCTTCAGGTGCTTGTGATTGTGTGGCGTGGTGTAAAATTTTGGCGAGAGGTTGTAAGCCTTTAGATTTTGCAGTGCTTTCTCTCATTAATATAAGTGCTGACGCTCCATCAGAAATCGAACTTGCATTAGCTGCTGTGATGGTTCCTTCTTTTGCAAATGCTGGGCGTAATTTTGGAATTTTTTCCAAATTTGCAGTTAAAGGTTGTTCATCAGTATCGACGATTTGCTCACCCTTGCGTGTTTTTAATATATGTGCTGCTATTTCTGCTTTAAAATAACCTTGTTCGATCGCATTTTTGGCTCGTTTAAGAGAGGTAATGGCGAAGCTATCCATAGTTTCTCGAGATATATTTTTTTTGTTGGCTGTAATTTGTGCAAATTGCCCCATCAGAGTACCCGTGCTTGCGTCTTCTAACCCATCTAAAAACATATGATCCATTATTTTTTGATGCCCTATACGAAGACCAGTTCTAGCTTTTGGCATAATATAAGGGGCATTACTCATGCTTTCCATACCACCTGCAATCATTACTTCATTTGTGTGTGCTTTTAATAAGTCATGAGCAAGCATCACAGCTTTCATCCCAGAGCCACACAGTTTATTAATCGTCGTGCATCCTGTACTATTTGGTAAACCAGCTTGAAGTACTGCTTGGCGAGCAGGGCCTTGCTTTAAACCTGCACTAAGTACATTGCCCATAATAACTTCATCAATCGATTCTGGTGCAATGCCTGCTTTTTTTATGGCTTCTTTAATGGCTGTAGCCCCTAATTCTGATGCGGTTGCATCCGACAAACTACCTTGGAAACTTCCCATAGCAGTTCGAGCACCGTTTACTATTACAATCGGATCATGATTTGAATGGTATGTGTTACTCATTGAGATTCCTTTTATTTATCAATAGAAGTTTGAAGAGTTAGATATTTTATAAATACCCATCGTTTGAGGCTGTTGTTTTTTTATAATCATTTTTTATATTCATTCTTATAACTATAGATCTTGTATGTTATAACTATAGACCTTGTATGTTATTGTACGTATACAATGCCATGAAAAAATATTAACATAGAGCAATAAATAAAAATGTTGAAATGCAGGCGAATACAAGTTGAAGCGTATATTTTTTATATTGTACTATTGGTGGTTTAGTGTTGTTAACCTACCTAGTTTTTTGATTTGTAATGCTATTTTCGGTTACATAAAAAGAACATTTTTGTAATTTTGTTGTAGGCAATACATTAAAAATAATATAGTAAAGGTAATACATTATGAAAGTAGATAAAGACCTAGATCGCAGACCTTCGATGGCGACAGTAAAAGTTACCCCTGTAGAAAAAATATCTAAGACAAAAATGCACATTGACCAACAGGATCAAACAGTTTCTACAAATTATAATGCAAATGTGTTTCCTACAGAGCGTATGATCTATATTTTAGCGATTGCTGTAGTGACCATTAGCATGGCTTTGATATGGTTGGTATACGACTCCAGATGGATGAAACATGAACGTGTAAGTGTGATCCAGCTTAAGCATGAATACCAAGCTAATTTACAGCAGTTGACCCAACAGCTTAATGGATTAAAAGTGGAAATAGATAAAGTACAAGAAACCACTGAAACGACAATAGATGCGTTAAATCAAAAATTTGTAACTGTAAACCAATTGCAAGCATTGCAAAAAAATATAAAAGCTGATGATCTGACTGTGTCTAAATTAATAAAAAATAAAAAAAATATGGATCAAAGTATTCAGAAAATTAAAAATAAAAGCAAGGCTCTTGAAGATAAAATAGCACGTACACATAGTCAGTTTGTAAGTTATAAGCAAAGTAGTCAACAATCAAACAAACAAGCATTAAAAACGGTAGGTGAGATTACTAAGCGTATATCTAATCTTAATAAAAGCGAGCAAGCTTTATCAAAAAAATACGATATTTTAGCAAAACGTACTGCAAGTCTTGAGACGTTGAGTACACTCGAAGCAGAACCAAAGCAACCTATCAAAGAAATTACACAACTGAATTTGAAAATAGAGAAACTGCAAGTACAATTAGATCAAGTAAAGTCTCAAGCTGGGTTGTTTTGATTGTAACCCCTTTGTTTATGAACATTTTCTATCGATTTTAGTGTGCTTAGAAAAGCAAAAATTATTGCGTATAGCTTTTATTTTACTTAAATTACACATTGGTATATAACAAACATCATTGGGTAGTTTTTCTAAAGATTTGATTTGCTTGCATTTATCATGCTCTATAGCCGCTTTGTTGTGTGCGTTGTATAAATATTGGCATCGTTTACGTTTGCTTTTTATACGATCAGCAACGTTACGCAAAGTATTGATTGATGGTAAATAATTGAAAAGATTACTATTTGTAGAAGTAGCGTAACCATTTGGCGTGTAAATGATACATATACATATAAAATATATTGCTACTTTATGATATTTCATAGTAATTTCTCTTATTTATATCGTATGACACTGTAATTTGTCTCATCATACATATATTCAGCATAGCGGATTAAATTATTTGTAGCGTAAATTTTTGTGTAAATTAATAAATTAGAGCGTAACGCATTGATGTGTTGCTAAAATGGGTTTGTAAATAGATTGTAAATGATGCATACAATCGTTGGAGATTATCATGTTAATTGCAGGTGTTGATGAGGCGGGTAGAGGACCTTTAATTGGTTCGGTTGTTGCGGCTGCTGTAATTTTGAATCCAAACGATCCGATTGAAGGATTAAATGATTCTAAAAAACTTTCTGAAAAAAAGAGAGAAAAATTATTTATTGAAATTCAAACAAAGGCACTTTGTTATAGTATTGCCGAAGCCTCTGTTGAAGAAATTGATCAATTAAATATTTTACACGCAAGTATGCTAGCAATGCATCGCGCAGTGGACGGATTGAGTGTGCCTGTAGGGAAAGTTTTGGTTGATGGTAATCGTACTCCCAATTGGAATTATGTCAGTGAAGCGATTATAGGTGGTGATGCAATAGAGCCTTCTATTAGTGCAGCATCTATTTTAGCGAAGGTCGCAAGAGATAATGCAATGTATGCTTTGGATAAAGAAATACCACAGTATGGTTTAGCAAAACATAAAGGGTATCCAACTAAAATGCATATGGAAATGCTTCGAGAGCATGGAGCAACAAAGTATCACAGAAAAAGCTTTCGTCCTGTTGCACGGTTGTTAAGTTTTTAAAGAAATTTATTTATGATAAAAGCGTTGTCCACCTGTATTTAGCGTATAGATATTTTATATAAAATTTCACATCTTCTTATTTAAGAAAGGAAATCTATCCATAGAAGGTATGATTGCTATGGATATCAAGTCATAGTAAATGATTTTAAAGCAGTTTAAAGTCATTTAGTTCCGCTCCATTTTTATCTATGATTCTTACGCTGTTAATAGTAGGTACTTTTGATTTAGGAATAGTTACAATAGTATAAGGGTATGTGACTGCTTGTGTTGCGCTATTGCTTAGCGAAGATTCTTTAATTTTTAGTGTTAGTTCAGCATTGAAATTGTAATCAGCTATACCTTCTTCGGATATATTTATATTTAAATAGCTTGCTTCAATTACAGATATGCTGTGTCTACCACTAGGTTTAAATCCGCCTTCAACAATAACTGCCCATTGATCATTTAAATCATTCTGCGTTAATGTTGTATTGTTATGGTGTTGGTTGAGTGTGGTAATGTCATCGGTTATGATATAGCCTTTTTTCTTGCCTTCAAATGTACTGCCAGAAGATATTACAGTGGGTTTAATAAAATCAGGCACAACAGCGTGCTCAATTGTTGGTTCATCTATCTTAATTTCTTCTATCGGTTTGACACTATTAATGGGATTATTTTCACCTAGATATGGGTCGATTGGTGAGTTTTCATTTAGGTCTTTGAATTTTACTAATGTCTTTGTATTGGTATCATAAAATTTAATCCCTGTTATTTTTTCATTATCATTTTTGGGTATGATGATCATTGTTGATGGGTGTGTTAAAGCTGTGGTTACAGAAGAAAAGGGCATTGGTGTTGTTTCTGTTGTAGATATTTTTAGTTGAATATCTGAAGATTCATCGTTTGACTTTGTAAATACTTTTTCAACAGAGTTTATTGCAATACTGTATCCGCCCGATGTTTTATTGCCTGATTGTAATATCAGTACCCAAGAGCCAGCTATTTCACCTTCACTCAAAGGAAAAGATGTAGGATTCATAGAATATAAGGATTCAAAGTGATTAAGAATATTGGTGTAATCATCCGACAGAAAAAAACCACGCAAATTTGTATCTACAGCGTCAATATCTTTTGATGAGATTACTTCAAAATTTATTATTTCATTGCTTTGGTTAGGCGATGTTGTGGTGGGTTCTTTTTGTTTTATTGTTTCTACAGGATTGATTGTTTTTATAGGAGGTAATTTTTCTACGGGATCAGGATTTATTGTTTCTATAGGAGGTAATTTTTCTACAGGTTTTATGGATGAAGTTCTATTTGAATTTTTATTATTTACTTTTTCAAGATTCCTTTTTAAGTGATCGATTGCATCTGATTTTTTAATGATGGTGTAATTTGTACTACCTGAGTTTGCTATTAAATTAATTACTTTTTCATCTTTTTCAAAGGCAAGTTCATTTTGTTTGAAATTTATTTTTGGTGCATTGTTTTTTGCTTGTTCTGGTATTTTTATGCCGTTTTCAGGATTGCCATCTTGGTCGAGGCTTTGTAGTACTCTAGAAATATTTATTACTGTGGTATTTTCAGGGTCATCGGTGTCGACTAAATCTAATGGTGTAATAATAGAGTTCGCCTTTGTTTTTGGTAATTCCATTTCTCCTACATAAAAAATTATTTCATCGCCTTCAAAAAAGTCAAATTCACCAAGTTCGTTTGTTTCTCCATGCATGAGCAAATTACCTTCACTGGTGTAACGCTTGTATTGTATGCCTGCAACTGGCGAGTCCACGAATTGACCTGTTTGCAATTTGCTCGTTTCATTAAATCCGTCTTCTGTATTGCAACCACTTAAAATAATAGTGGAAAGCCCTAACATGTATACACGTAATGTGTTGTTTGATATTTTCATCTATAGTCACTCTTAGGATTTTGGTATTTGCTGCAAACATAATATAGTTAAACGTAATATATGTGCTGTATAGCGAGTTTGATCGTGCACTTTTACGTACATTATCTTTTTTTTATGTTCATTATGTTGTGCTTTGATTAGTTTAAGTATCGAAGATAATCTTTATTTATGTAGCTTATACGCGTTAAAAATTGTTTCTATTATGTAAATCTTTTCTATGTACTTTTTATTTTAGTGCTACTTCGAGTTATTCGTTGTTTTTTAGTTGTGTCGTATCGTTTAGTGTAGTGCTCTGTGCAATGTTTCTTAAAAAACGCTATAATCTTGAATCTTTCTTTTCAATCGAATTAAATAAAGTATGTGCTTTATTTAGTTTAACTATTCAACGTGTAGTAAGCGATTTTTTCATGTCTATTCCTTTTATTCATTTGCGTGTTCATTCTGAGTTTTCACTGGTTGATAGTGTGGTTCGATTGAAAAAATTAGCTGCTCAAGCGGTTGCACAAAATATGCCTGCAGTTGCACTTACGGATGAGTCCGTTCTTTTTGGTTTGGTTAAATTTCAAAAAAGTGCGCTGGGGTTGGGTGTTAAACCTATTTTTGGTGTGGATATATGGGTCGAAGGTCTTCATGCATCGCATACTCGTTTATGTTTGCTTGCCAAAAATCACACGGGTTATAAAAATATCACTCAAATTGTTAGTGATGGTTATATTGCACAAACACCTGATAGTGAAAAAGTAGTCATTACTTTAGATCAATTACGTTCGATGAGTGATGGAGTTATTGTGTTAAGTGGTGGTCGGTTTGGTGCAATTGCACAGTCGATTAGCTCAAAGGACACTGCAAAAGCTACAGAAGCGGCTGAAATTTTAACTAATATTTTTCCTAATCATTTTTATTTAGAAGTGCAACGTTTAGGTTTACCTGATGAAGAAGACGTGGTGCATGGTGTAGTTGAATTGGCGCAAGCTATGGCTATTCCAATTGTAGCAACAAATGAAGTGGTATTTTTGTCTCAAGATGACTTTTCTGCGCATGAGGTAAGGGTATGTATTAATCAAGGCGAAGCGCTGGATAGTCCGACACGTGTAAGAAATTATACTTCGGAGCAGTTTTTTAAAACTACAGAGCAAATGCAAGCCCTGTTTCATGATTTACCACAAGCGATTGAAAATAGTTACTATATTGCGCAGCGTTGTACAACCACTATACCTCTAGGTAAATACTACTTACCAAATTTTCCTGTGCCAGAAGGGATGACAGAAGACAGTTATTTTAGACACATTTCTGAAGAGGGTTTAAAAGAAAGATTAGAATTTTTAGGTATAAAAGGTGATGCAGAAAAGCCTTATTGGGATCGTCTGCATGAAGAGCTTGATATTATCATACAAATGGGGTTTCCTGGTTATTTTTTAATTGTAATGGACTTTATCAAGTGGTCTAAAGAGAATGATGTACCTGTAGGACCAGGACGAGGCTCTGGTGCAGGTTCTTTGGTGGCGTATGCACAAAAAATTACTGACCTTGATCCATTAGAGTATGATTTGCTTTTTGAGCGATTTTTGAACCCAGAACGGGTATCTATGCCTGATTTTGATATTGATTTTTGTATGTCGGGACGTGATCGTGTAATTGATTATGTATCTAGAAATTACGGTAAATTTGCAGTATCACAAATTGTCACGTTTGGTACTATGGCGGCAAAAGCTGTGGTTCGAGATGTTGCACGTGTGCAGGGTAAATCGTACTCATTTGCTGACCGAATTTCTAAATTAATTCCATTTGAAGTTGGTATGACGTTATCTAAAGCGATGGAAATGGAACCTCAGTTGGGTGAGATGTACAGCAACGATGAGGATATGCCAGAGCTATGGGATATGGCAATTAAGCTTGAAGGTATGACTCGAAATACTGGTAAGCATGCGGGTGGTGTTGTAATTGCACCAACGCAAATTTCAGATTTTTCCGCACTGTATTGCGATACAGAAGGCGAAAATCGAGTGACTCAATTTGATAAAGATGATGTTGAAGCAGCAGGGTTAGTTAAGTTTGATTTCTTGGGTTTGAAAACGTTAACTGTGGTTGATTTAGCGGTGAAAACACAAAATACGTTGCATAGAAAGCTGGGTGAGCCAGAAATTGATATTGCTCGTATTCCACTCGATGATTCTGAAGTATTTGCTTTGTTGCAGCGTGCAGAAACAACAGCTGTGTTTCAGCTTGAATCCCGAGGTATGAAGGATCTCATTAAGCGTTTGGAGCCCAATTGTTTTGAAGAAATTGTTGCGTTAGTTGCACTATTTAGACCAGGCCCGTTGCAGTCTGGCATGGTGGATGATTTTATTAACCGTAAACATGGTAGACAAGAAGTAACTTATCCACACCCAAGTCTAGAACCGATTTTAGAAAATACGTATGGTGTGATTTTGTATCAAGAGCAGGTTATGCAGATTGCTCAAGTTCTTGCTTTGTATACGCTTGGTGGTGCTGACATGTTGCGTCGTGCAATGGGTAAGAAAAAACCTGAAGAAATGGCGAAGCAACGCATTCTTTTTATGGAAGGTGCTGCAAATAATGAAGTGGATAAAGATTTAGCGGGTTCTATTTTTGATTTAATGGAAAAGTTTGCAGGCTATGGTTTTAATAAATCGCATTCTGCAGCCTATGCCTTGGTTTCATATCAAACTGCATGGTTAAAAACCAAATATCCTGCATCATTTATGGCATCGGTTTTATCCAATGATATGCAAAACACCGATAAAGTTGTCATTTTTGTTGATGAATGTAAGTCAATGGGTTTAAAAGTATTAACACCACATGTTAATTCGTCAGAGCTTATTTTTACTGTTAATGAAGATAAAGAAATTGTGTATGGTTTAGGTGCAATTAAAGGGGTTGGTGAAGGACCTATAGAAGCAATTATTGAAGAACGTAAAGCAAATGGTCCTTTTAAAGATTTATTTGCTTTGTGTGATCGAATACAAGGCGGTAAATTAAATAAACGAGTATTAGAAAGTTTGATTTATGCTGGTGCTTTGGATGAGTTAGGTCCGCATCGTGCTTGTTTAATTGCTAATATTGAAAAAGCGGTGAAGGCTGCAGATCAAAATAGAAATAACGAAACCCAAGGGATTATTGACATGTTTGCATCGCATGATGATGCTGCGCAGTTGGATTACATTGAAACAGTCCCTGAACCTGAGAGAGACTTATTACAAAAAGAATACGATGTCCTTGGGCATTATATGTCGGGTCATCCTTTAGATATTTTTGCCGAAGATGTAGGTAGTCTACCAAAAATTAGGAATTTACAGGCAACTGGTAAACGAAATACAACGACTATTGCAGGTCTTATTGTAGCGTTACGTTTTATGCGTAATAAACGTGGAGATAAGATGGCATTTGTCACCATAGATGATAGTACAGGTCAAATAGATATAACATTACTCGCAAAAACGCTGGATAAATACGAATCGTTTGTTGTTAAAAATAATATTATTGTGTGTGAAGGTGAAGTCAGTATAGATGATTTTACAGGTAATTTAAAAATGATGGCTAAATCTTTTATGGATATTGATAGCCTAAGAGCAATGAACGCTAAATGTCTAAAAATTAAAATAGTAAAAGAAAATATTGAAGGTAGAGAGCATGAATTACTTCAAACACTAGAACATACTTTATTTCCTTTTAGTATGAAACAAAGACGTCAGATAGAAAATTATGTGCCAGATCCTCATATCCCAAGTATTGCACCTGAGTTAGATCCTATTATACCCCAGTGTCCAGTTGAGTTGGCTTATGTTGCATATAATGGGTTAAGTCGTTTGCGTTTTGGGGAGGAGTGGACAGTTGCACCAAAACAAGCATTATTAGACCAATTGATAGGATTGTTTGGAAAACAAAATGTAAAGTTAGAATTATAAGTACTGGTTGGAATTATAAATACTGGTTGGAATTATAAGCACTAAAGTAGACATTTTGTTATATTATGTTTATGAATGTTTGCTGAATTACATTTTTTGAATTATCTTTTCTAAATTATCTTTTCGGTTTGTTGTTGTGTTAACCTATTTTATAAAATAATGAACATGTTAGAATAGGTTTCATCTCTGAGTATTTTATCTATTTGATCTATTGTCTGGTTTTTAACTTTATAAGTCATGTTTTTTTAAGGTACGTTTGATAATAAAGTATAAAGCTATAAATACACTGCTGTATATTTTTGCTATACGTCTTTTTTTGATTATTGTAATTATCAGCATTGTATTCGTCCTGCAGTTCTTTAGGTAAACATTAAAAATAAACACAGTATATGGATAATCGATAGGAATTATAATGATCCATCATAGGTTAGCTTTTGAAGAAGAAATATATGAATTAGAGTCTCAAATAAAAGCTCTACGTAGCTCTCTATCACATGAACAGTGCAGTGATGCTGAACAAAAATCAGTTACAGATCAAATAGAGGTGTTACACCATAAAATTCTTAAAGAGCGTAAAAAAATTTATAAATCTCTTACACCATGGCAGACCGTACAGGTAGCTCGTCATCCAGGGAGACCATATACACAAGATTATATTGATTATATGGTATCGGATTTTGATCCTTTGCATGGAGATCGTTTGTTTTCGGAAGACGCTGCAATTATAGGTGGGATAGGTTTTATCGATTTTACACCTGTGATGATTATTGGTCATCAAAAAGGTCGAAAAGTAGAAGAAAAAGTCAAACATAATTTTGGTATGGCGAGACCTGAAGGTTATCGTAAAGCTATGCGTTTAATGAAAATGGCTGAACAATTTCGTTTACCTATTGTGACTCTTATTGATACACCTGGAGCATATCCTGGTATTGATGCAGAAGAACACGGGCAAAGTGCTGCTATTGCTGAGTGCATTCAGCTTATGTCTAGTTTAACGACACCTATGGTTAGTGTAGTGATCGGTGAGGGTGGATCAGGTGGAGCACTTGCCTTAGCGTGTTCAGATAAAGTATTTATGTTAGAACATAGTATTTATTCGGTTATTTCACCAGAAGGGTGTGCAACTATTTTATATAAAGATGTGACTAAAGCTGAAATTGCTGCTCAATCAATGAAAGTTACGGCAAATGATCTTTTAAGCTTAGGTTTAGTAGATGGTAAAATAGAAGAGCCTTTAGGTGGAGCACATCGTGCATTCAGTGAAATTTCAGAACGAGTGAAAGAAACTATTGTTAGTGCATTGGATGAGCTGTCTTTAATTGCGCCTGAACAACGTTACCGTAATCGCTACAATCGATTGTTGAAAATAGGTTTGTAGTTTATTTCTAAACTTTAGCTTTAGATAGTGGGCTATTAATACAATGTGTTGGTAGTTTATTTAATATATAAATGTATTTTAATACAAGGCATAGTATGGATAAACGAACCGCATTGCAAAGTAGCTTAGTATCGGGCTTAGTGTGTTTTTTTCTCTGGATTTTATTTGGTTTAAATGATTTTTTGATCTCAGAATTGACGCCTTTTGGTATTTTTAGTTTTCAACTTTCGATAAGCCCTTCTCGAGCACTTGAGGTTTTAGAAGTTTGGCAATCTCAAGGTGTAATTGAGCAAGCACGTTTATGGTTGTTGTTGGACTATTTTTTAATGATAAGCTACGGTGTCTGGTTTGCATTCATAGGTAAAATACTATGCATTAAGCATCGTTTGTTTTTTCCTTTGTTATTACTCTTAGTATTAATAGATGCTATAGAAAATATTTTATCCAGTATGATCTTAAATTTAACGCTAGAAATTTCTATTTTTCCATTGCCGACGATTATTTGTGTATGTAAATTTATCTTATTATTTTGTGCGATTAGTTGTGTAAGTCATGTATTTTTTTCAAAAAAACTGAGTCTCCAAACTAAGAAATCCAGTAAATATTAATGTATTGTAACGTGTTTGATGGGTGCATATGGTATGAGTAATCAAGTAGATACTTGTGTGGCTGAATTTTTAGATCTTCACGCATACGATATGGATGTGTTGGTTCTTGCATTTAGTGGTGGTATAGACTCCACTGCATTGTTGTATGCGTGTACACTCTGGCAAGTTAGGCAACACAAAAATATTTCTATTCATGCAGTTTATATCGATCATCAATTGCAGGATATTTCATCAGACTGGGTTATGCATTGTGAGCAAACAGTTTATGATATTCAGAAACGATTTTTATCAAAACTGACTTTTTTTTGTTATAAAGCGAATATTTCTTCCGCTGTGATTCGTAAATACGGTGTTGAACGTGCTGCAAGAGATGCACGACGAACTCTTTTAGGGAAGCATTGCTTAAAGTACGCTGCACAAGAGTATAATTCTTCTATTCTTATGGGACATCATGCAAACGATCAGGCTGAAACGTTTCTTTATCGAGCAATGCGTGGTACGGGTAGTAAAGGCTTATCTTCGATTAAAAAGATTAGCTCATTACATGTAAATGGATCAAATATAACTATTTTACGGCCTTTACTTACGCTAAAAAAAGACGTACTAAAACAATATTGTTGTACGAATGCGCTGGCTTGGGTGCAAGATGAAACGAATTTTACTTGTGATTATGATCGAAACTATCTTCGTAATCGGGTGATACCTACACTCGAAAATCGTTGGGATAAAACAGTTGATTCTATAGCAATTACTACTCAACATTTAGCAGAAGAATACAGTGTATTACAGCATTACCTTACCAAAGATGTGGAAGAGGCGCTTTTATCTCCAAGCGTATTGGATTTTAAACAAAATAACCTTGTAACTTACCCTATTTCTCATCAATTGATGCTAGTTAAAGCATGGTTAGATAGTTCCTATGTGGCACAACAAAAGTTAATCGGATTGCGAGCTGAGCAATTACGTGCCATACAAAATATGTTGCAACGGAAGCAGGGTGCAGTTGCATTAAGTCAAACCGTGACACTACACTATTACCAACATGCTTTGTACTTAGTGGATCAAGTATTACAACAGGATTTAGAGCATG
>JACLAC010012795.1_pt1 | contig 12797 bp, 8 predicted proteins | sample 8027881 | NCBI WGS metagenome assembly JACLAC01 (sample SAMN15725517, study PRJNA655200) | protist metagenome | isolation source: fluorescence activated cell sorting (FACS) single amplified genomes of... | place: Spain: Blaines Bay Microbial Observatory, Mediterranean Sea | collected 2016-01-19 | reverse complement strand
CCAAGATGTTGAAGTTGATATCACCGATGCGTATATGTATTTGCCACCAGCAGCAGGTGATCGTCGTTGGTTTATGACCTTGCAAAGTGACAGTCTAATTACAGCAGAAAATATCCATATCTCATATGGGAATGAGAGCTTTAGCAATCCTTTTGCGACTTCAGTACCTCTTTTTGCAGACATTCCAGAGACATATTTGATACCACCCCCACCAGAACCGGTGCTGAGCTCTTCTCCTGGATCAGCCTCTCCTGGAGAAAGTGTTCCATTGTCTTTGACACTATACAATGCAGGGAATGCAACACAAGGCGCTGTGTATGCCAATGTAACAGCACTCTCTTCGGGTGTGATGGTACAAGATGGTACCAATATCTTATTCGATGCCGATATCTGGAATAATTTTGAGTTCAAAACGCTCTCTGGCCCAACATTGCTCATCAGTGAAGATCATGTTTCCTCACAGCCTGTATCTTTGGAGGTTACGCTGTCGGATGATGTCGAAAGCTGGACGATTCCCTTTGAGGTTTCGGTTCCGTTTCCGGTTCTCAAGGTCATCGGTGTTCAAATATTGGATGATGATGGTCTTCTCTCACCAGATGAAAGTGTGCAATTGGAGCTTACAATTGCCAACATGGGTGATTTGAATGCATTTGGTCCTGTTACCGGCGAACTCTCTGTGGTGTCTTCTTCCTCGAATGTTACGGTCACCAATGACAACCCTTCCTTTGGATTTGTCAATGCTGGTGCCAGCAAAAGCGATGATGACTTTACCCTCTCTGTAGAAGGTGGGTCTTTGGGGGATAGTATTGTTTTACAGCTTGAATGTACAGATACAGAAAACACCTATACCGATCAGTTTGAGCTGGTTCTTGGAGAAGCACCTTGGTATTCTTTGACATCCATACCGGATGTTGCCGGGGATGTAGAAGGGGATTCTACAATTGATTTGTATTCTGTCGATGTTCGTTCGTTTGATGGTCGTTTTGAGATGCGCATCGAATCGGCCACCGAAATCGATACGCAAATTGCGTTTCTTGAAGCGTGGGGATCTTCTGGTGGTGCCGACTATACATACTATCGCTGGGTGATGCAATCTGGAATCGGTACATTGCAAGGATACAATAGCGGTGCAGGTTTTCAACCGCTTGGAGATTTGGATGTGTCGTTTCCTGACAGTTATCATGTGGTGTTATCATGGAACATTGCTGATATGGGGCTGAGTCAAGATCAGTTTTCGATCGGCTTTGCTTCGGGTTGGTGTGGACCACCCAAATACTATTGCGATCAGTTCCCAGATGCATGGGGATATCCCTATGAATCCTTTAATCCTTCATTGTGGTTTGACATCTCCTTTTAAAAGGACCCCAAAGATACGATCTATTGGGATATCAGATGGTCATAATTGTGTAGGAATTTTTGGAATGCCTGTATCATTCGATTGGCGACAGCAGAAATTCGCTCTGTAGAGCATATAATACTTTGGTTAAACTCAAATTCAACATAGGGAATGTTGTTCTCTGTGCCATGTCGATCAGCAGCATAGATGAGACCATTTTTTCCGGAGTATGGTTGGTTGAGCGCGACAAAAAAACCTTCATCTTGAAGGATAGAAGCCAAAGCGTGTGCAATGTCTTCATCGCGATCGAAGAGCACGCCAATATCCATCTCTCGTAGCTGATCATTCCATATTGGCGTAAAGGAATGCATAGATATGAGCATGGGTGGTGTAGCGTGGGAGGTGATAATATCCGATATGGTATTGTGGTATTGTGCATGAAAATTATTTTTTCTATCTTCACGAGCAGTGGGAGAGAGATTCTGATTGAAGGATAGCGGTGTTCCTTGGATCTCTGTTTTAATGAGTCCTTCTTGTGTTGGAGAGCGATTGGCATCGATCCAAAGCCGAGAAAATTCCGTTTGTACACCACGGCAGGAGAGAGCGGCGCACAAGTGCTTCATAAGAGGAGCGATTCCAATATCAAAAGCCCAGTGTGTCTGAAGAAATTGTTGATCGGAGTCGTTATATGAACAAGGAAGATGGTTTGATGCGTGTTCAGCGGTAAAAAGAAACGGACCGCTGTTCTCAGGGCATATAATTGAAAAGGGCTTAGCTGTATACGCCATCGATAATCTCTATTTTCATTAGGTTGGAAGCACCACGAAGCGGTGCATTGCCACCCAAAATTACAACTTCATCTCCACGATGGAGAAGTCCTTGCGCCATCAGTGCATTTTGGGTTTCAATAACCAATTCCTCTGTGGATTCAATTTGGGGAACCTTAATCGCATGAACACCCCAAACCATTCTCATTTGATCGACAACTGTTTGGTTGGGTGATATGGCAAAAATGGGCTGTAGTGGTCTTGTTTTCGATGCCAGAATGGCTGTTCGTCCGGACCAGGTGAAAACAACAAGCGGTCGGGTTGCTTCTTTTGCCACGTAGCACGCTGCACGAATAACACTTTGGTAGCGGCCTTGAAGAGGAATAATCTCCTTGATATCAAGATAGTGATCAGAGCTGGTATTTTCGGTTTGGATAGCGATTTCTGCCATTGTTTGTACGGTTTTAACCGGGTATTCACCGACTGAAGTCTCGCCAGAGAGCATGACGGCATCTGATCCATCAAGGATGGCATTGGCGACATCGGTCACTTCTGCACGTGTGGGGAAGGGGTGATGGGTCATGCTTTCGAGCATTTGTGTGGCAGTGATGACGAGTTTTCCATGACGTGTGGCTTCACGGATTAGCATCTTTTGTGCAATCGGAACTTTGGCAATCGGAATTTCTACACCGAGATCCCCACGAGCAACCATGATACCTTCTGTATTTTCTAATATCTCTTGGATATTCTTGAGCGCTTGTGGTTTTTCGATTTTGGAGATGACAGGAATGTCTGCTTTTCCCAAGTCCGCCAGTCGACTTTTGAGAATTTTGAGATCTTGTGCATGTCGAACAAAAGACAGTGCGACATAATCGACACCTGCCTCCACACCAACCACCAGATCGCCTTCATCCTTTTCCGTTAGTGCGGGCGCTTTTATATCCGAATCGGGAAGATTGATTCCTTTGCGTGATTTGAGTTCTCCACCAACAATCATCTCTATATCGACCTCAGCGGGTTTGTCATCAAAATGACGGATGTTGGTAACGGTCCCACTCAAAGCACCATCAGCAAACAATACCGGATCTCCGACATCAACATCTTGCGCCATTGTTGGCCAGGTTGTTCCAATTTTGTGATCTTGTGAAACATATTCTTTGGACATAACAACAGTAAGCGTATCTCCTGTTTCCAGCTGCAGGGGAGGTTCGATTGTTCCTGTACGAATTTTGGGGCCTTGTAGATCAAGAAGAATTCCAACGGACCGACCAAGCTGTGCAGCAGCTCTTCGAATATTGGAAACCGATCGACGAATTTTTTCAGGCGTACAGTGTGAGCAATTGACACGACAGATATCGACACCGGCCTCCATGATGGACATCAACATTTCGATATTGTTTGTCTTGGGACCGATAGTAGCGACAATTTTGGTTTTTCTTAGCGTAGACATGATATGCTTGCACCTCTGTGAAAATACGTTGTTTTTCTACATAACCATTTTGATCTTTTGCTGCAGAATAGAGGAAATTCGGAACAGGATAAATCCACATGAATCTATGTATTTCATAAAACATCTATTTGTTTCATACATAAAATAAAAGAAAAAATGACCCCAAAAACTCTTGATTGTCGATCATAGACGGATCTTTATTTGAATCAAACAAAAAAAGTTTTATATTGGATTGACGTGTCAATGTAATCATGTCATAATATGATATGTGGAAATTCTTCTGCTATCTTTTCAATTTGTATCCTAGGAGATATCAAATGGCTTCTGTTTCAAAAAGCCGTGAACGAGTGGCTCGTAATTTCATTCGTTCTTACGGAAGATCTCGTTTTCAGCGACTTCTTTCCGCTCTTGCTGCTGGTGAGAGTGGTCAAGCGATTGCTGATGAGTTCAATGTTAGCCGTGAACGTGTTCGTCAATGGAAAAATACTTTTGGCGAAGTTGTAACGCACTATAAACTCTTTCCGGAAATCGATCGTATCCTCCGAGAGCGCCGTACAGCATAATCCTTCTCCTTCCCCTCCTATCTTTTCCTCAAAGATACAATTGCCCCCGTCATGGGGGTTTCTTTTTTGCTTTTTTCTCAAAAAGAGGTACATGGGCTGAAGCGATTTTTTCTTTATCGCTTCTTCTAATATGTACTTCGCACAAGAAAGTGCCTTTGAAGTACACATATAAAGTCATTACAATGTACAATTTTGCACGATCAAATCATTATTTGAGGGAAGTATGAAAGAATATAAAAAAATAGTATGTGCCTATTCTGGGGGTTTGGATACCTCTGTGATGATTACATGGTTGAAAGAACACTATAATGCAGATATTATTACCTATACAGGTGACTTGGGTCAAGGAGATGACCTCTCAGGTATCAAAGATAAAGCGTTGCGCACCGGTGCCAGTCACGCTGTTGTTGATGATTTGCAAGAGCGTTTTGTAGAGGAGTTTATTTGGCCAGCGGTTCGTGCTTCGGCACTGTATGAAGGTCAGTACCCGCTGCATACAGCACTTGGTCGACCATTGTTGGCACAGCGTTTGGTAGAGGTGGCTCTCGAGCATGGCGCTGATGCCATCGCACATGGGTGTACAGGAAAGGGCAATGACCAGATTCGATTTGAAGTTACCGCCCAATGTCTTGCACCACAATTGGGCGTGCTGGCACCATTGCGATCATGGGAATTGCTGACGCGAGAAGATGAGATAGAGTATGCCATTGAACGTGGCATTGAAATCCCGGTGACAAAAGAAAAGCCATACTCTATCGATGAGAATTTATGGGGTTGTGCAATTGAATGTGGAGAAATGGAAGATCTGTGGAACGAGCCGCCAGCAGATGCATGGCGTATGACCAAAGAACCAACCAATGCCCCACCGGGATCGATCGAAATTATCCTGGGATTTGAAGCGGGTGTTCCGGTTTCGTTAAATGGCGATGAGATGAATGGCGTTCGAATCATTCAAACCCTCAATAATATTGCAGGAACCTATGGCATTGGCCGGATTGATATGGTGGAAAATCGCGTGGTGGGATTGAAGTCTCGTGAGGTCTATGAAGCACCGGCAGCAACCATCATTCACTTGGCGCATACTGCACTGGAAGGTGCTGTTCTCGATCGAGCCACTTTTAATTACACGCGACAAATTGCGAAAGACTATGCCAATCTTATCTATGATGGGTTGTGGTTTGGTCCACTTCGCTCTTGTTTGGATGCTTTTGTTATGGAGGCCCAAAAACACGTGACAGGTGTTGTTCGAGTTCGTATATCTGCTGGCTTGGCCCGGGTTACAGGACGCAAATCACCCTTCTCTTTATACGACGAAGGTTTGGCTACATATTCCGAAGGAGATACTTTTGATAGAGAGGCTGCGGAAGGATTTCTCAAGCTATACGGACTCTCGTATCGTACATTTGCGCAAGTACACCGGAGATAGATATGGCTCTTTGGGACGGACGTTTTGAAGGCTCTCCAGCACAAGAAATGCAAGAATTTGGCGAGTCGATACGCATTGACCTACAGATGTGGAAAGAAGACATCATGGGCTCACGAGCACATGCAAAAATGCTTTGCTCGGTTGGTTTGCTAACAGAAACAGAAAAATCCAGTATTTTAACTGGGCTGGATCGTGTATCTCAAGATTTGAAAAATGGTTGGATTCCCGATGTGGAAGATGAAGATATTCATATGGCAGTAGAAGGGCGTTTGCATCACCATATCGGTGCAGTGGCCGGAAAACTGCATACAGCTCGTTCTCGTAATGACCAGGTTGCAACCGATGTTCGTCTATGGTTACGAACAAGAGTGACTCTTTTACAGGAAGAAGTCCGCCAGTTGATTCATGTTTTGGCTGATCGTGCCCAAAAAGATGGAAAGGTATTGGTTCCCGGGTATACCCACCTACAGCGAGCCCAACCAATATGGTTTGCACACCAACTTCTTGCACACACATGGGCTTTTTCTCGTGATTTGGAACGCTTGGGGCAGGCGCAGAAACGGGTAAACCAAAGTCCGCTTGGTGCCGCTGCGATGGCAGGAACACCGCATCCGATAGATCGAGTATTTAGCGCACAAGAACTGTCTTTCGATGGTGTGATCGAAAATGCGATGGATGCGGTCAGTGCTCGTGATCATATGCAAGAAGTCATTGCAGATGCTTCCATATTGGCTGGACACCTCTCTCGATTGTCAACCGAATTGATTTTGTGGTCATCAAAGGAATTCTCTCGTATTCGTTTGAGTGATGATTGGTCGACCGGATCCTCCATTATGCCACAAAAGAGAAATCCAGATGCACCAGAGCTAATTCGAGGGAAAACCGCACGAATATTTGGTTCTCTGACACACATCATGACACTCACCAAAGGCTTGCCGTTGGCCTACAATCGAGATCTCCAAGAAGATCGCGAGGCTCTCTTTGATGCGATACGTACTGTTACATCCTGTGTTCGTGTCATGAGAGGATGTATCTCTTCCATGAAGATTTTACCCGGACCCAATCTGGAAGGAGATCTACTCTTGGCAACGGAGATAGCGGATTATCTTTGTGCAAAAGGACTCCCATTTCGCGAAGCCCATCATGTTACGGGTGTGATTGTGCGTCATTGTGAAGAGCAGAACCTTGGACTTCATCTGCTTTCTGTGGTGAAATATAAAGAATTCCATCCTCTTTTTGAGGATGATATTTTTGTATGGTTGGCACCCGAAGCCGCTGCCGAGCGCAGGACCTCTAGAGGAGGAACTGCTTGGTCGGAAGTCGAACGACAGGTTGCGCTTCTTTTGTCTCTGTAAAAATCTCCCAATTTGGGAATGACTAGTTGTATCGTGTGATGTATTTTTGCATCCAATCCACATTTCCGCGAACACCATTGATATAGATGTCTTGTACCATTTTGGTGATTGGTCCTGGTGTCTCTTTGTTGATTTCCAGACGATCAACTTCGCGAACCGGTGTGATCTCGGCGGCGGTTCCGGTCAAGAATACTTCATCGGCGACATAGAGAGCATCCCGACCAAAATTCATCTCGCTGACATGAATGTTTTGTCTTTCCAATATATCGATGGCTGTTCTGCGTGTAATTCCAGCAAGGATATTGACGACTGGAGGGGTTTTGACTCTTCCTTCACGAATGATGAATAGATTTTCGCCAGTTCCCTCTGCAACATAGCCACTGTGATCCAGCATGATGCCTTCATCATAACCATGATCATTGGCTTCGTATCTGGCCAAGATGGAGTTTACATAATGTCCGATGATTTTTGCCCGCTGGAGGTTGGCATTGACATGATGGCGAGTGTAAGAACTGGTTCCAACCCGAATGCCTTTTTCAAGACCTTCTGCACCGAGATACGGCCCCCACTCCCAAGAAGCGACAGCAACGCGAACAGGGTTGTTTCGCGTACCAAGTCCCATGGCACCATGCCCGAGATAGATGATAGGACGAATATACGCTTCTTCAAACTCATTTCTTTGTAGGGTTTCAATACATGCTTTTCTCAATGTTTCAAAATCAAAAGGCATTTCCATTCGGCACATCTTTGCGGAGTCAAACAGCCGTCCAAGATGATCATCGAGCTTGAAAATACCTCCACCACCTCCATCTTGACGATAGCTGCGTATTCCTTCAAAGGCACCAAGACCATAGTGTAGGGTATGGCTCAAGAGGTGGACTTGTGCATCTTCAAAAGGACGAAATTCGCCATCCATCCAAATATATTTGCTTTTGATTCCCATTTTGTGTTCTCCAGAAATTTTCTTTATTGTGCAGGAACGATTTTTTTACCATAGACATCAGTATCAATGATTGGATAGCCAATCTCCAATAAACTCGCTTCTATAGACTTTTTGTCTCCGACAACCACGATATATAGTTGCTCAGGATTGATATTTTTGTTCCACGTTTGTTGTGCTGTGGCAAGATCGATTGCGGATACGGTATTTATGTAATCATATACCCGCTCTTTTGGTAAATTATATCGGATCATTCGAAGATGTTGATTGATAGAATAACTCGGATTTTCAAATTTCAAAGGATAGGTACCCATCATATCTCCCTTTCCTCTATCTAATTCTTCTTGTTTGATGAGATTGCTGCTCTGCGATTCACGCAAAATCCGTATGACCTCACGGATGGAAGCCGCGGTGTGCTCTGTCACGACAGAAGAAGACATATTGAAGGAGCCTGGGAGATAATTGTATGACATCCATGTCCATGCTCCATATGTCCATCCTTTCTCTTCGCGCAGAAGTTGGTTAATTCGAGCTGTAAACATACCCCCAATCGCTTGGTTGGCAATTTGTAAGGGCATGGTTTCGAGGCTTTTTTCCAATCCGATGGGATGACCGATACGGATAACAGATTGCGATGCTCCCGGTTTGTCGATGAGGTAGATAAAACTTCTAGAAGGCTCGTTGAGGGTCTTCACAGAAGGTGGTGTTGGTCGTTCTTCGATGGGGGTTTGTTTCCAGGTTCCAAAACGCTCTTCGATTAGAGGCTGAATCTCAGTTGTTGAAGTTGCACCACCAACCAATATGCGCATATTTTCTGGAACGATGTATGTATCGAACCATCTTTGCATTTCTACTTTTGTAATGGCGGTGATGTGTTCTTCTTTTTGTAGGCGACCAATATACTGATCTTTGTAGAGGAGATGATTCCAGACATTTCGCGATATGCTTCTGGGATCGTTATTTTTTTGGGCCAGTGTTTGGATATATTGTTTTTGCTTTCTCTCCCAAACATCTTGTGGAAACAACGGAGACGTAAGAACGGTTTTGAGTATATCCAAGGTTGGTGCAAGATTCTGTTTTAGGGTTTGAATCTGTATGGTTGCACCATCTGGAGAGCTTTGTACATCGAGTGAGCTACCCAAATTGCGTAATTGTTGACTGAGCTCGCTACCGGATAGGTCGACAGAGCCCTCATCGAGCATATCGATAGTGGCCTGTGTGAGACCAATTTTGTCATCGGGATCGGTCCATGTTCCAGCATCGAAGCTAAGCCATATTCGAACAAGGGGAACTTCCATGTTGCTCTGTACAAAGAAAGGAATTTCATTTGACAATTGTGCAGTCTCAAGAGGAGGTGGTGTGAAGCTCTTCTTGGGAAGTGGTGCAGGACGTTGTGCATATTTTCTTGAAGAGACAGTCGTGGGCTCCACGTCTACCACTTCGGTTTTTTTCGGCCCACAAGCGAGTAAGAAAGCGAGATGCGTGATCATTTTTGTGGCTCCTTGGTTTGTGGGTGTACATGGAGTACAACGCGGTTTTGACCGATAATATATTTGGAGAGGGTTTCTTGTATGGTCGCTGCTTGGACTGCCCGATAGCGTTCGATATCCTTGCTGATGTAACCAGGGTCACCAGTATTGGTGTAGTAGCTGTTCAGCATATCAGCTTTTCGTGAGATGCTTTCCAAGCCCATGTAAAATTGTGTTTCCCAGCTGTTTTTTACCATCTGAACGGAATCATCGCTGATCTGTAATTCCGTGAGGCTCGCGTCTAATTGTGCGACGACTTCATCGGTTGTGTGTCCTACAGCAGGTGTGATCTCGATGATATATTGTCCTTGTAGTACGGTTGAGTACTGAAAAGCTTGTACCTCTTTGGCCATTCCAGACGCAATGAGAGAGAGGTGCAAGGCACTGTCCTTTCCATCGGTAAGCAAGGTTGATAGGATGTCGAGTTCGGCATCTCCCGGGGAATATAGTTTTGGTGTTGGCCACGCGACCCATACTTTGGAAAAGGGGACGCGATCCTCTTTGACCACTTTTTTGCTCTCCTCCAAAGATTGAAAAGGGGCATCGCGAAGAGACTGAACCGCTTCTCCCTTGGGAACTTCTCCAAAATATTGTTGGATCAGCTCTTTGGCGGTTTCGGCTTCAAAATCCCCACAAAGTACCAAAGAGGCATTGGATGGAACGTACCATTTTTCAAAAAATGCTTTTACATCAGTCAGCTTGGCATTTTCTATATCTTCATGGGTTCCGATGGTCGGGATATTGTATGGATGACCTTCTGGATATAGATTTTCGAATAGCCACACCCATACTTTCCCAAATGGCTGTACTTCATATCGCTGTCTACGTTCATTTCGTACAACATCTTGCTGATTTTTGAGTTTTTCTTCCGTCAGTGCAGGCAAAAGCCATCCCATTCGATCGCTTTCTATCCATAGTGCAAGTGGAAGATGCTCAGCCGGAACACCTTCGAAATAGTTTGTGCGATCGAAGCTTGTGGTGCCATTGACCGTGGCTCCGATTTCTTCCAGCGCAGCGAAATATTCCTGATCGTAGTGCTGTGAGCCTTGGAACATGAGGTGCTCGAATAAATGGGCAAAGCCACTCAATCCTTTGGTTTCGTCTTTTGAACCAACATTGTACCAAAGATTTACCTGCACAAATGGGACGGAGTGATCTTCCGATAAAATAACATTGAGCCCATTCTCGAGGGTGTATGTTTCAAAGGGGATAGAAGGGGTAGTTTCTGCTTGCGTATCACCGATGAACAAAGCAAAAAAGAGAGAATAGAACACAAATACTCCAAAACTAAAGTGATAGAAGAAGATATGAAGCAATAACCGATTTTCGAACTTTTGCGAAACCTTATCATTCTTCTTTCTATAGAAAAGGGCGGTAAAAAAACGATAAAATCGGCTATAAGAAGAAGAAGAGGTTACAAAAGAATCATGTTGTTCTCTCGTGCTGCTTGGTCGCAATGATGCAATCTCTTTTGATCTTTCAAGAGTGTAAAGTTCAGTACGATATCCGTATTAATGTTTCCGAACAAAGGTAAAAAATATGATGCTGTGGTTTTTGTCATTCTTCGCTTGTGAAAGTTGTACCCGTACGACGAATCCAGACATTTTGGATATCGATGGTGATGGTTTTGAAGGTCGCGACGATTGTGATGATCAAAATCCCAACGTGTATCCTGCTGCACCCGAATTGTGTGATGGTGTTGATAACAATTGCAATGAGGAAATCGATGAAGGGGAGCCGATCGGTTCGGTAACATTCTATGCGGATATCGATGGTGATGGTTTTGGAGATCCCAGCACGTCAGTGACCCAATGCGACCAACCAGATGGATACATCATCGATGATAATGATTGCAACGATGAAGATGATTTGGCCTATCCTGGAGCCAACGAATACTGCGATGGTGTCGACAATGATTGTGATGGTGTGGCAGATGAGGATTCCTCCCTTGATTCAACCATTTTTTATCGTGACTTCGATGGTGATGGTTTTGGCAATATTTTTATTTATGAGCGTGCATGTGCTGCCAATGAAGGTTTTGTAGAGAATGACACCGATTGCAATGATTCCAATGTCGATATTTTCCCAGGCGCAGCAGAAATATGTGATGGCATCGACAATGATTGTGATGAAGCGGTCGATGATTCAGATTCCGATGTTATCGATCCGCAGGAGTGGTACATCGATGAAGATGAAGACGGCTTTGGAATCGGAAATGCCCTTATGGCCTGTGAAGTTCCTTTTCCTGGATATGTAAATGATGGAACCGATTGCGATGATGCGGATGTTCTGCTCAATCCAGCTGCAAATGAGATCTGCGGAGATGAGTTGGATAACGACTGCGATGGTCTCATCGATGATGCCGACGACAATGCCATTTCAGTAATCTGGTATCAGGATCTAGATGAGGATGGTTTTGGAGATCCACAGGTACCGTTGGGAGTGTCTTGTGCAGCACCCGATGCTTTTTCTGCCCCCAATGATACCGATTGTGATGACAATGATGGAGGTGTCAATCCCGATGCTTCTGAGACCTGGTACGATGGAATTGATCAGGATTGCAATGGTTTGAGCGACTTTGATCAAGATGAGGATGGCTATCTCTCACTCGATGAAGGTGGAAGTGATTGCGATGATCAAGAAGAGGCCATTCATCCCAATCAGCCCGATCTCTGCGATGATGGCATCGACAACAATTGCGATGAAGTATTCGATCTATGTACGGTGTCGAGTATGGTGAGCTGGTCAGATCAGCAGAGCAAATTTGGATCTGCATTGGGATATGCCGATGGGCATGTTGCGGTTGGTGCGTCTGGATACGATGGCCAGGTACAAGGTGGCGGTGCTGTCTTTATCTATAGTGATTTGGAACAACCTCCGGTGACATCGATCTACATGGTGCAGCAGGCTGCACATCTTGGATCGACCATTGGCGCTTCGAGTGATTTGGACGAAGATGGTATCGACGATTGGTTGTTGGGTCTCTATGGTATGGATGCCAATGGGTTGGACTCTGGAGCGGTCTATTGGATCGGTCAAGATCAACAAGGCGAAGTTGTTCTGGAAGATACCCTAATGCATTTGGTGGGGCAGTCCGCTGGCGATCAATTTGGCTGGAGTCTGGTTGGTGATATCATGCACAACAATGATGTGTTTCCCGATATTGCTGTCGGTGCTCCACATTCCGATATCGGAGGCTCCAATAGCGGTTCGGTGTATATCTTCCATGGTCCCTTTCCAGAAATACGCAATGCTTCTTCCGCCGATCTCATTATTGTGGGTGACGACATAGGAGCCTCTGCAGGCTCTGACTTTGATGTTGCAGATGTCAATGGCGATGGGATTTTGGACTACATCATTGGTGCACCTGTGCACAGCTCTCAGAATTATGGCGGGGGTGTATATGTTTTGTACGGACCTCTGGAAAATTT
>JACLAC010026004.1_pt1 | contig 12799 bp, 9 predicted proteins | sample 8027881 | NCBI WGS metagenome assembly JACLAC01 (sample SAMN15725517, study PRJNA655200) | protist metagenome | isolation source: fluorescence activated cell sorting (FACS) single amplified genomes of... | place: Spain: Blaines Bay Microbial Observatory, Mediterranean Sea | collected 2016-01-19 | reverse complement strand
AGAAATTTAAAGGAACAAGAAAAATTGGCAACCGATGCAGCTAGACAAACTGCAGCGATGGGTAAGAAAGTTGGTCTAGTTGATGAGCATGGTAAAGTTATTAAAGAAGGTGTTAAAAAATTTGAAAATTTAATGAATAGTCCACACTTTACAAGTTATAATATCAGGTTAGGTCGAACGCAAAAGATACAAAATGAAACTAATAATAGTTATAAACGGGACAATATGTATAATGATTGTATACGTAATTTTAAAACAAGTGCAAGTGGTGGTGTCAATGCTAAAATTAAAATAAAAGATGAAAGAGTAAAGAAGCGATTGGCACGTGCCTTTAATGAATTTAATAAAAAATGTGTGGAAGTTGGCAGTTTACCAATTGATATTAACAAACTGGATCAAATGGATAACGATGGGGATGAACAGGTTGACATTTGGGAATTTTGTATTTATATTTATCATAATATATTACGTATTGAAATCGGTGGGGAAGTAGAACAAGTGCAGAAAATGGAAACAGAATGTGAGAAAATGAAACAACGTATTCAACAAATCGATCAAGAAATCCATGCCATTAAAAACAATCTTTCACGTGATGGTAATATCGATGTCGTCGATGTCGAGATAGATCATTTAGCGTTTAAAAAGATTGATTGATATTTTAAAGTATTTTTTTAATATGTTTAAACAATTTATTACTAGAGGACGTCGTACAAGATAAAATTACTGTGTATAAAAAACAGAGGGACGAAAAAGTGTTTTGATGAAAAAGATATAATATAATAATATACCTCTCTCGTACGTTCGTAATAATTATAAAAATTAAAAAATTCTTATATCCCTGTGAACTTAATTTGTCAAATGTTTAATCATCCATCTCCCCTACGAGGTATGTCTCTCTGTCTGTTTTCACTTCTTTTTATTTGACATGATTACTAATAAGCGAACGATGATATCACACCAATATAGCCATACAATACTAATACCAATTGTCATGACAGTTGGCATGACACCCCAAACTTTAAATATTTCATTTGATTTTGGAAAGTAATATTTACCCTCATGGCTTTTTAATGGTATGAACCATCTGTATGAACGTTTCTCTTGGAACACTTCTTCTAAACCTTTAATTACACCACGTCGCTCTGCCTCCAATCCTTGTTTCTTTTCAATCATCGTAGTTGCATCTGCAATTTCTTCTAATTGCTCCCAACACATGCATGTAACAAATAAGCAAAATAAAAATGAGAAAATAATACTAACAATGTATCCTACTAATACAAATGGACCTACAGTATTTTTGCATTGATACAAATGAAACATTTTAGCGTCATTTCGCTGTTTGCTTATATAACATGTATAAATACGTATGCCGGTCATGATGATGGAATAACCAGAACCTAAACCAACATACAATAAAAAAAGCATGAAAAATTTATGATTTTCTTTTCCAACGCAATTGTTCATCCATGGGCAATGGTGATCCATGTTTTCAACGCATGTACCACATGTACTACAATGATGTGTATGTTGTGGTTTGTAATTATCACATTTTTGGCACCATGGTATACGAACTGGACGGCATTGATATTGTCCTAATTTTTTCGCTTCTGCATCTTGTTTTTCACGTAATTTTGCAATATCTTTCACTTTCTCCAAAAGTTTACTAGGCCAAATGCGCCCTAGCGTTCCAGGATTGGAAAGCATGCATTTTAAATGCGACCAACATATCATACCAATACAAATTTGAAATAAACCTGCATGTAACATTCCCCATCTATACCGATAGTCACGTAAGGAGAAATATGTCGGTATTAAAACATTTTTAACTGTCATGTAATCCACGAAAAAGACTACAAAATATGTGATGAGTGCACATACAAATCCACATGGATCAGCCAATACGAGCCAAAAATTTCGTTCAGCCGACAATGGCTGTTTAGGTCCTGGTACACCAACTGGCATGTTATATATATATTATCTTAAATTATTTATTATATAATAATAATAATTATTATTATTTAACACCAGTTAATAAATAAACGTAAATAAATGTATTAATTTATTATTATTTTGTATAAAAAATGATAGTCTCAACCTACTTCTCAGAATATTTATGGTAAGTAATTAAAACACCACACGACAGCAAAACAACAAACGTTCGTGCAATTCTTGCTTGTTCTTTGAATATATATATACAGTATATATATATCAGATCGATCCTTCTCTACAAATCATATCTCTCCAACTTCTTCCAACTCAACAATGCATTTGCATCCAGATAAAGTCACCTTGGGTGGTATATATCTCTATTTTTACCAGAATTTGTTCCTCTCTGGTGGTATTCACATGCTAAATTTTATAAATAAATTTAAATTTTTTCGCAGCACATATTCGCAATTCGCAAATATTAAATAATGAAGGAAAAAACTGCTAATTTTAACTCTCTGTACTCACTATGGGGAAATAATTTGATGTTTGCATACTATACGTAAATGCGTGCTTCCTTCCTTCCTATCAACAATTTAGCATAGATACATCATTATATCAGCAAAAAGATTGCAGATCCTCGTACATCAGTTGCAACTCCAAACTCCAGTTCATCATAGCACACAGGGATCATAGCTGGGTTTAGAAGACACCGCCGTGAAGGAAGAAGAAGAAGCAATTTGAAGTAGATGGAGAAGAAAAAAAGAAACATTACATACACCACGAGAAGAAAAAGGGAGCGCGGGGGGGGAGTAAACATTAACAAATGAAGGCTCCCCCTATGTATATGTATTTCAATTTGTCTTTTTTATTAAAATCCTTCCATCGGGTATACCGAATGAAATAATTAAATAATTAAATTTTTGACTGAGATATAAAATTTTTATTCCTCAATACTCCAAGCTTTCTCCGCTTTAACTTTCGATGGTGGTGGTGGTGGTGGTGGTTGTTGTGGTGCAACCGTCGTCAAAGACACCTCCTTCTCCTTGTTTACAATAGATGATGGATGTACTTTGACCTTGTTACCATTACCATCACCCATCACACTACTATTGTTCTTTTTGTTTTGATAACGACTTCATTTTTTCTGCGTAGTTATGATATGAATACGTATGTTTTTTTTTTGCAGTAGTACGAGGAATGGGATAGGAGTAATTCACGATTACCCTATTGTCAAATCGCAGTGGTTTGCCTTTGTACGTTATATTGTCAATGGAATGTTCTTGGGGTATTTTATAAAACATAAAAAACGGGCAAATGATAAACGGGGACAATGGCTACTCGTAACTTGTATTACTACAAATATTTATATATTTACAGTGTACGCAAATATATAAATATATATATATATGTATATGTATATGTCTAATTACACTAATCTGTGTATATATATATATTTACCCTATAAATGCATATATATATATATTTTACATTTGGATTTTTGGATACACGATACTGTGTGCTTGCTATTTGAAAAGCACTTCTTCGTTTATTTTTGTCATGATTGCCTGTTGGACATGGGATTTCTGGATTTCCACGTATAAATAGATTATATTGCGTTTCTAACAGGGTCCATCACCATATTTTTTTTAAAATATATATATTAAGTATGTATGTCTGTATACTAATATTACTATCAGTATGATTTAAGGTCAAATCGGAATATTAGTATACAAAATACATACTACGTACTTAATATATTTTTAAAAAACAACGCCAGTTGACCGAAATTACAAAACTAATAGATTTCTGTCAACATAAATATCCGATATTAGCACTATCATGATATACTGTAGTTTGCACAAAAAAAATTTCATCACAACAACTGGACAACTATGAGTACTCGAGTGAAACTTGGCACCAAAACAGGTCCGACATTCCAATACTCTCTTTTTAAAGGTTTTTATATTACAAACAAATATCATATAAACATGTATTATACAACCTTTAAATTATTTATATATTTCGGATATATTGATATAAAAATAGACAATTAGGCTTTTAACCTTCTAAACTCCGACATGTTCTGTCGAAAACAAACAATATCAGTGGATTTCAGTGTATTAAATGTTTCAAAATATGAAGGTATAATATTATATCTGTATTTTTTTGCGGAAATTTGTTTTGTTTAGATATTTTTAGAAATTTTGGTAACCTATAAATTCCTCCAAGTGCCAAGTTTTTGCCGAGTTCTTCGCTGCGCTCATATTTTAAGGTATGGGCTGTAGCAGGGAAGAACGAAGGGAATCGAGTAAACTATGAGGACAACACAACAAAAAACAACAACAACAAAAAAAAAAGAATTATTTTTTCCAAAAAAAATTTCAAAAAAAAAAATTTCAAAAAAAAAAAAAAGATAGAAATTCGGGTATTATTAGTATTTTAATATAGATGGATAGATGATTATATAGCTGGCTGGCAGGCAGGAAAAATCGAAATAATACAAAACAACACAAAGAATACATTTCGTTTATATATATATTTATTTATATACGTTTTGATTTATTTATTTATTGGTACAACGTTTGTGCATGTACGTTAATAAAAATTATTAATAAAAACAAAAAAAATTAAATGAATCAAATTGCAATCATTGTATCCATATCATTAATATTATTATTATCATCATGTAATAAAGTAAATGCACAACCTGGGGGTGGGACAACATGCAGTGGAAATGTTCAACAATTTTCAAATCCAACTGCGCAAACATGTATTCAAGCAATGTCATCTGGTAATGATTATAAATATCCTGATGATTTCTGTGGATTAACAGCATTCTTTGAAGAATATGAATGTCCAACCAGTAAGACTAGAGTTATTCGTTCTAATAATATACCAAATCATAATATTAGAGTTGGAAACCCAAATGCACCATGTGAAATACCATTTCATATATCTTTGCCATTAAATCCTAGCAAACAATCATCTGTAACGGAACCTCCACCATTAGGAATTTTAGCGATTGCAATGAATGGGGTGGCAATATACGGTGCACAAGAGGGCGGTGGAACAAATGCAGCAGAGCCGGAACCTGGTGCTCAAATAACGGATGCACAATATTGGTATGGCCATGCAGCAATGAGTGGAGATTGGCATTATCACTCTTCGTTAAGTGGATTTGAAAAAATGCCTTCATCAACTACAAAGATGGGATATGCAATGGATGGTTTTCCAATTTATGGAGCACTTGATGACCCTTCGGTATTAGATGAATGCAATGGCCGTGAAGTTAATGGCACATACCAATACCATGTTCGTACATTGGATCAAGTCGATGGTGCTGGCTCCTATTGCGATGGTACAAAAGCAGCTATTACATGGAAGTATCATATTGGATGTTATCATGGTGACATTTCCACTACAACTGTTGGAAGTAGATTAACCACGGCACTTCCATCAGATTGTGTTAAAGTTGCTTCAATTGGTAGTGATAATTTATCTAGCTCATGTAGCATTAGTACAATTGGTTATATTGGTATTGCAATAGGTGCCATAGTTGGTGCACTTTTACTTGGATTTCTCTTTTACAAAGTATTAAAAATGAAAAAAAGTGGTGCTGCAAAGGATAATAACAAAGGAACCGAATTGTCTACGGTTTAACAAATATGTGGTGATACCCCGAATAAAACGTACACGAGTATGATATGCATCATATTATTTTTTTTAATAAAATATTTATATATTATATGTGTAATACGAAAGTTCGTATCTCGGAGAGAGAGAGAAGTTAGCGCCTAAAATACACACACGTGTGTGTGTTTGTTTTTTTAATAATTAGCGCGCTTTATAAAATGCGTTAATTTGTGTGTGGTGCCAAGAAAAAAAATTATGCATACGTATGATTTACGTACGTAGTAAAAAGAAAAATATATTTTTACGAGTATGAATGCATATATTATAAAAAAAAAGTAGCACATTTTAATATGCATGTATCATTTTACCTTTAATAGCTATACGAACTATGACATGTACGTACAAAGAGTACACGCGTATGTGGGGGATCTTTTTACATCTTTTACATCTTCACATGTTCCGTTCCAATTCATTGATTAATAATGGAATATAATTTGGTGATAAATGCGTTCCATCCAACTCATATTCTTTTTTTAACATTCCATTGTTATCTAATAGATCATCAAAAAAATCTCCAATCCATATCATCACATTTTTATTACGTTTTAAAACATATTCCTTTAAAACTTTATTAAATTTAATTACCATTAACCGTGTTTCATTTAATACAGGTATTACTGGATGTATAAATGCTTTAAATTTTTTTGCCGCAATTAAATCTTCCAATGCTTTCATATAAATTTCTACAACATGTCGAATACCAGCATCTACATCTTTATAACGATCTTTCTCCACTGCAAGTAATATTCCTTCTCTACAATCAATTTCACAAAAAACAAAAACTACAGTGCTTTTCAAAGGTATTTTATTTGTAACATTTTTAAAATTTACTTTTGGGTAAAATTTACTTTCCGGTCTTAAATGATATGCCTTCACTCCTGTTGCTAATGCTGGTATCAATCTACAATCTTGATTTTGTAATTTTACTTTTCTCCATGCTAATGGCAAAGTATGACTATCACCACAGATATATATTGGTTTCTCATTAGTAATACTAGGCGTCGTTTCATTTTTCGTTTCATCATCCAATTTTCCAGTTGCTTGTTTATTATCATTTGAAATTAAAGTTACTAATAATTGTGCAATGCAACAGTAATATGCATGTTCATTTCGTACAGTAGTTTTGTGTAAACTAAAATGTTTACGTACTATTTCAATTAAATAGACTAAACGTGGAATCACTTGTATTTCCCCAATACAAAATAAAATTTTTACAATTGTAAAATACAATGCTATATGATCCAACTCCTCATTTGTCAATTTTTTCTCCGGAGAAGCTAATTTTAACATTGCTGGGGTAAATATTGGTAATGTATGATCATCCGGTTCACTAATAATAGCATGTGAATGATCACCACTTTGCCATTTAATTTCAAATTCATTTGGATTCACATTAAATTTCAATGTATTTATTGGATATTTTTTCGATTCATCCGTTTTCTTTGTTTTTTGTGTCGTACTACTATCATCACCATTATCATCCGTTATTTCTGTTTTATGAGGAAGTTTTGATAATGCCAATAAAACATCTTCATCTAAAATAGATCGTATACCTTTTGTACCATTATACATATTCCATTTTAAAAAACGTTCAGCTGTACTAAGTGCTTTACGAAAGTTTCCTCCAATTTCATATACATGCATCAAATTTAATGCATAACTTGCACTGCTTGGTGTAGCTTCAATTGCTTTTTCATACAATATGGATGAAGATAAAATTTTACCACGATCTTTTAAAATGGTACCTAAAAATGCCAATGCACTTGATAATCCACTTCCCGTCTCACCAACAAACGTTTCCATTAAATCTTTCATACCCCCATCTGCACTTATCATTTCACAAATATGTTCTCGTAATAATTTATTTTCACTATCTTTAACAATACCTTTTAATAAAATTTGTATTGCAGCTGCTTTTTGCGAACGTTCCCATGCAGCTTTTGCATATAATATCAATGATGGTATAAATTCCTCCGTTTCTTTAAAAATATTTTGAACAATATTTATGCCAGCATCTTGTTCTCCAGCATCATATAATACATTTGCCATTTTCACTTTTAACGTTAAAATGGAATGAACTTTCTGTTCTTTTGTTATTTGTGGTGGTGGTGAGGATGAACCATTATTTTTTTCCTTTAATATAGAATGTAATGAAGAATCATATGCTTTTAAACTTTCTTTATATTGTTTCATATAATAATATGCATCCCCCATGTATTCTAAAACTTTTGAATTTGATGACCATGGAGCTGGATTGCTTAAAGAATATGGCGTTGGCATTAAAATTGAAATCATTTTTGAATACTTTTTATTTTTTAAATAAATTTCAGCAATACCTACACGTGCATTTAAATTATTTGAATCTAGTTGTAAAATAGTTTCAAAAGATATTCGAGCTGCTCTCAATGCTTTCTTATGAAATGCATCTACTGCTTTTATTGTCAATTGTTTAATTGTTTCTTGAGTTGCTGGTGAATGACGTGTAATAATTTTTTTTGATGTTGATGGTGCTGGAGGAATTGAAGTTGTGTTGTTGTTTACTTTTTCTGTTGTTGTTGTTGTTTTATTATTATTATTATTATTATTATTTGTGTTCTTCTTCTTCTTCTTTGTCGTATTGTTGTTGTTATTATTATTGTTATTCATAACATCAACTGCATAAATATCTGCCCCTGATTCTAAATCTATAGCTATAGAATCATTGATAAATTTTTTCGATGTTTTATTGAACTTCAATTTAATTTCATTTTCATTTAAACGTCCATTTAACTTTTTCTTTTTTTGTTTTTTATTATATAATTTCACGAAATGTGAAATTATTTCTTGTGAATTTTTTAAATTATCATCATCTGTTATATTTAATTTAATCGCAACTTGTTGACATTCAGCTTTCGTTCCAATATAATGTATATATATTTTCATGTTTTGATACGATATATGTAGACGCACATGTACACACACACAACAGTTCAGGTTCTTTGGTAAATTACCAGAACAAAAAAGTTCAAAAGTGATGGATGTTGTATACCATATGGATTGACAACACGTATTCGAATATATATATATATATATATACATCGCATCAATCCTAATAAATCAAATTTTATTCGTTCAGTGCCTGTGTCCATGCTAATGCTATATAATAAGTTTTTCAAAATTTTCCATTTTCCTTGTGGTAAATGAGACACATCAGCATTAAATTATAACACCTGCTATAGAGACGTATTATTAATAATACTTAAATTACTATTAAAAATAACATTAACAATTTCTACTCCTATTGATTATATTATACTATTGTTGGTATGTATTTCCATCAGTTTTCTCTGGTTGTTTTTTACTTAGTTCTTCTTTTCTAAATTGCTTGTCTTCCAATTGATCTCCAAAAGCTTTGGAAATACTATGATATGGTCCTACCATGTCAAATACATACCTTCTCAAGTATTTAAAATATACTTTGGCTTCAGCAGCAGTGGATGTTCCCAATCCCTTGTAATATTTGTACCTCAAATTTGGCAGCTTTAATGAATTTAATGTATTGTTTGTTTTTAATCCATCAATAATACTTTGTATTCCACTACGATCATCAGTTATATTATTATTATCTAGGAACAACCATTGATATATATATGTCGAAACAATATGCCTAGAAAAAGATAGAAACTATGTCCTCGTATGTAAATCCTTTAGCTGATGCCGATGCAAACGATGCTACAGGCACAGTAGAAAAAACTGCCAAGATTCTCACGGAAAGCAATAAAAACACAAGATTATCAAGGTGGTTTGTATCCAATCAGAAGACAGAAGAATGGGACAAAAAAAAATTGAACCAGTTACATATTGCTATTGTTTTACTGCTTGTTATTATTTATGTGTGTCATGTTGTTGCGAGTCCCTTTCTTCAATTCATTCGCGACGAAATTGCTATTATAATTATCAAGATACTTGAAAGTTTATGTTTAATAGTTGCCATGGTTTGTTTTACAAAAATGTGTTACGTCAATGGAAGTTGGGCGGCTACCAAAATGATATTTGATAAAGGAAATGTACGAACATATATCTATGGGTTTTGGATAGTGCGTTCGTTTATCATTGAAATTGTAAAAGGTCAAATAATTTACAGTTTTGTCCACGTGTTTCACAGTGTTTTGATCTATTCTACCGATATGTGGTACTTGTGCAATCAAAAAACGTTGATTATCAACCTGTTGCTGTTTTTATCAATTATTACGTATGAGTTTTTTATTTCCATCTCACCATTTGCACCAGCGAAACCTGAATGGATGTTTATGAATATAAAAACAACAGCAAATAGTTTATCGAGATCTAATTTATTCAATATATTCGTAATCTTTCTCGATGCACTGATAATAGTTATTTATGACGCCCAACGATCTAAATATGTAATGTTAGTGAAGAAGCAGAAACGTGCTATGTTGGAAATTTCATTGGAAGTGAAACAACAATTGCGTAGATTGTGGAAAGGATGTACATGCGTTGTTTTTATTGGTGTTGTACTTTTCATAGTTGACAGTAGTAGTTCTGGCTTAATTTCACAATTTTCGCCAGTATTGTATAATATAACGATTGTGGGCATACCTTGCATTAGTATATTATTTTACGTTGGCGTATTATACCATTCAAGCCAAAGATCAGGCGAAATACTTTGCAAGCTTTTGCATGAACGCAGGGTGGTTTTCATTTTGATATTACTGGGAATATACGTTTATGTAGAAGGGCTTTCTGCTAATGGAATTGCATTTCCTATTATAATCTGCTTTTACATATCTTTGGATATGATCGGTGGTTATTTCCCACGTAAACTGTCTATGATTTTGATGGTGTTAATTGTACTTTTACTTCTTTGGGTTATTTTCAGCTACACGTTTTTAAAGACAGATTGCGAAGAAAAGAAGCTCCAGTGGGGAATATTTGGCAAGTATATCAGTTATTGCACCATTAAACGATTAATTTTTCAAAGTATCCTGTCGTTATTAGTATCCGGTGCCATCGCAACCTTCACTGGACGCGTAGACAATTTATTCTTTTGCAATATAAATATCTATAGATCCACCGGTACTATTGATCGTAGAATCAGACATTCGGGTTACGTTCGAAGTATGAGCGTAGAGCAACGCATTAGCATAAAAACAGACGAGCAGAGAGATAAAAATATTGATTAACATAATACGAACCACGGTATGATATTTTGATAAAAAAATATCATATTTTATGATACGACATATATATATACGATTGTAGAGTATTAGTTTGCAGAGGTGCATAAGAGCTTTACTATAGTAGGATATCATAGAATATTATTCTTGCGATTGAGTATTGAGCACATATATATTACTTAACACACGAGAAAGTGTAAAATTATTATATAACTTAGATTTTAACCATTATGATATTATTAAATATTTTAATATATATATATACAATTAACGAAGGACTATACAACAGGCAATGCAACATTTAAACAAGGACGTAGAGGGACAGTTATTGAGGCAACCTCACGTAAGGACAGAAAATGGAAAGTTAAGTTCAATAATGATACAAAAAAATACAGGTTAATTAAAGGATGTGACTTACAACTTTACGAAGGAGCAGCTTTTTCGACTAACTCTGAATCACAGCCAGAGGAAGACTCTTTTGCATACTAGAATAATTTACTATGTGTTTATATAATAAATGAGTATTTAAATTATTTTTGATTTGAGATGTTAACTTCCGGGAGTAAAAGAAATTTATATAATATATATGAGTAAGAGAAATAATATATAGGTTTTCAATGTAATAAATATTTCGAGTGTGTGATGTGAGTTTTTGGATTAATTTGTGTATTTGATAGGTAAATATAGTAATTTTAAGTATACTATAAAAATTGTACCGAAAATCGGTGACTGGCCGGCCAGTTTCATAAAAAAAAGATCCATTGAGTTGGATTAAAATATAGCATTGCAATACCATTGGTGAAAACGTTCACACGTTCCTGACATCAAATACCATTGTGAAGAAACAATGTATTGAATTAAATAATATAGCATGTCGACGTATACGTACGACATTTCAAGGATCGCTTGGAAGGCAATTAGATGTTGTAAGGCAAGTTTCTAATTTATTAGGACGAAGGGAAAGTTTAAACATGCTTCAATTGGATAAATTTACTCAAGGTAATGATGATAAAATTTTCATTGGATTTGGCAAAACATTTACAATGGATAATTTATATTTTGCCTCTGAGGTCCATGGATCATTCATTGGATATAATTCGAACTCCAAATTAGGCATGTTGCGTGATAATTCAACAAATTATAGATATCAAAAGTTCCCATTAAAAACGTTAAATGATGGAAGTGAAAGTATTGATACAAGTGGCACACCACCATACGATAATGCAGATTATAGGCCACGACAACGAAGTTGGTATGTTGGTGCAAAAGCGAAATACGATTCATTTATTGGCGCCATCGCGGGGCTGATTATTGTAACTTGGCATTAGAAGAAGTCGAATATTATAATGAATTTGGATGGGATAATGATGGTGGCGATGTACCAAAGCGTAAAAGTCGTAGAAGAAGTGTGAGTTTGAATGGTATTTTATAGTGTGTACTAATAAGACAGAGTTATAGTGTGTACTAATAAAACATACCGGTTGTTGTTCACATCAGGATCTTTCACTTCGACAGCGCCTCACCACTTACCGCCACTGGTACGTCGGGTTCACTCGATAGCGGCGAGGCTGTGAAAGTGAAAGAACTAGATTATTTATTTCGAGATCAGCCGTCTTCTCATTTTTACAAGCCGGGCCGGGCAAGCCTAAAGCCGGGCAAGGATTATTCGCTCCTTCTCGTCATTTTTTTTACGTCAATATTATGATATATATAATGCATATATATATATTTATTTATATAATTAAATATAATATATACGAGTACATCATGTACCGTTCGTACGAGAAGATTCTTTTATTTTTTAAAATATACACACACATACACAATCTAACATATACCATTCACTTCATTACTAAATTGTTGCAAATATGTCACCATGAAATCATGTCGTTGATTTGCAATTTTTTTACCACCATTTGTTTTCATCATATCTTTCAATAAAAGAAGTTTTTCATAAAAATGATCTATAGTTGGTGCATTTCTTCCAGCTTTCATATAAT
>JACLAC010017411.1_pt1 | contig 12803 bp, 9 predicted proteins | sample 8027881 | NCBI WGS metagenome assembly JACLAC01 (sample SAMN15725517, study PRJNA655200) | protist metagenome | isolation source: fluorescence activated cell sorting (FACS) single amplified genomes of... | place: Spain: Blaines Bay Microbial Observatory, Mediterranean Sea | collected 2016-01-19 | reverse complement strand
CTCCTTTGAAGAATGTGGCGCGGATGATGGCTCTCAGTGCGTCGTATGTCTCCGCTTTCCAGTGAAGGAACAAGATGGCTGGACTCAGCGATCCTTGCTGCACAAGGGTCATTGCTTGCTTGCTTTCCAAATCATTGCTTTCCAAATCAGCAGCACAATTGCGTTGTAGAGCTGCATGTCAATGGCAAGTACTACTTGACCAATGAGTCGTATGATAGATTCTTGTGGGCTTCTAATTACCCGATCTGGGTAGCACAGACGATAGGCAGTCTGTGTGGCATGAGTCACATCATCTTGATCAGTAGCCCGAAGGAAGAAAGGGCTTGCCACCAACGTCTCCTGTTCACGACCGCCCAAGGGTGGTACGGGTAGATGATTGGTACGGGTAGATTGCGATCAACTGTGAAAAGCCTGTTGACAAGCCTCTCAAGCCTGCAGGGAGGCCTGCCAGCTTGACAAGCTCGGTATCTCCACCTTGATGATCGATGGTGTGTTCAACAACATTGATTGGTGCGGGTAGATTGCGGTCAATTGTGAAAAGCCTGTTGACAAGCCTCTCAAGCCTGCAGGGAGTCCTGCCAGCTTGACAAGCTAGGGTCATAACAGTGATAGAGTGATAGAGAAACTGCTGGCATTGACTGTAGGTCCTTGATGTAACTGTAAACTGTTGAACTTGCTGGAGAAAAATCCTTTCGGACCAATTCTAATGATGAGGATCTCCCCCATGATGCTGATGGTGATGATGATGATGATGTCCTTCAACTTCCTCACAGGTTCGACGAGATGGCCAAGGACCCTCAGATCTACGAGAAGATCTGCCAATCAATCGCCCCCTCGATCTGCGCCTCCGTCGGCAAAGACAATATCGAGAACGTGAAAAAAGCCGTCGCCTGCCTCCTCTTCGGCGGAGCCAGGAAGGAACTCCCAGACGGGACCAAACTACGAGGTGATATCAACGTGTTGCTTCTGGGTGATCCGGGTACCGCGAAATCACAGTTTTTGAAATTCACGCATAGGGTGGCACCAGTCTCGGTCTACACCAGTGGTAAAGGGAGTTCGGCAGCAGGTCTAACTGCGGCAATTGTGAAAAATCAGCAGAATGGGGGATTCAATTTGGACGGAGGCGCGATGGTGCTCGCGGATGGGGGTAAGGTACTATTAAGCTAAGTCTAAGTAAGTGCTTATCGAGGGTTTCCGAAAGAGATTTTTAAGCCGAGGAAGGAATACACACAACAACTTCACTTGGCTGCGAGGCGTTCTGTCTCCTCGTCGACGTCAGCTTCCCCCCGCTTCCTCCTGCGGTCTTTCCTGTTCTGCTCTTTCCTCCTGCAGCGGTCTTCCTGACGTGTCGCTGGACGTGCAATTGGTCCGATTCGATGATTCACATCCATGGTGGTGAGTCAGGCTTTCTCTTCTTGGTAATAGGCTTTCTGTTCAATATTACGACATTGCGGCTAATAGTAATACTATTAGTATTATCAATATTCTATTTCCCTTCTTCTGTCCAAATCAAATCAAATCAACCAAATAGGTATCGTCTGTATCGACGAGTTCCATTAAAGATGAACACCAAATCAAACCAAATCAACCAAAGGTATCGTCTGTATCGACGAGTTCCATTAAAGATGAACACCAAATCAAATCAAATCAACCAAAGGTATCGTCTGTATCGACGAGTTCGATAAGATGCGGACGGATGATCGTGTGGCGATTCACGAAGCAATGGAACAGCAAACGATTTCGATCGCGAAGGCAGGAATAACAGTAGTCCTCAACACGAGGTGCTCTACATTGGCGGCCGCGAACCCGATCTACGGAACCTACGATGATCAGGAGAGCACGGTAGGAGGTATTGTAGTACACGTACTTTTGGGAGTGCGGAAAGTTTTGTAATAGCAGAGTAGTAGTAGTAACTGTACTGTTTAGGGTGAAAGTCACACAGCTAATCCACCCTCCACAACAAATTTTAATCCAAACCACACAGCTCGACCAGATAGACTTCCACCCCTATACAACAAATCCAAACCACACAGCTCGACCAAATAGACTTCCAGCTGTCGATTTTGAGTCGTTTTGACTTCATTTTCGTGATCCGCGACGTCTCCGATAGCGCGAGGGATGGCATGATTGCGAGCCATGTGATCGACCTTCACAAGATGGACCAGGACCAGAATGTAAGCTGAATGAGGAGGAATGGGGAGAGTGATAAACTAGGACTGGTGCATATTATTGTGATGAAGCACCATCCAATCTAAGTTACAGTACTAACTATCGGTGTGTAGAAGCAGATGTATCAGGTGTGTCATTAATATCATCATAAAAGCAGATATCTGTCATAATCTCCCCCACAATCATAACCATAACAACCAAAAAACAGCAACAATCCGTGGACACACCCTTTTCGGCAGAGGACTTGCGGAAGTACGTGACGTATGCCAAGAGAAAGGTGGACCCAAGACTCACGAAGGAGGTGAGAGTTGGAAGGGGAATCAGGCTTGGAAGGAAAATCAGACCTGAACAGTAACTTAATGAGTTGACCAAAAAGATATCCAATCTTCTTCTCCAAAAAAACAACTTCCACAGAGTGCGTCAGTGCTGCAGGGACACTACATCTCTTTGAGGCAGAAGATGGCCCAGGCAAAGTTGGAAGGAACCACACCGCTGCCAATAACTGTACGACAGCTCGAGGCTATAGCACGTAAGAACGATAAGTTTTGGAGAAAGGTACGTTTGACAGCTCGAGGCTATAGCACGTGAGAAAGGCGGACAAGGAAAAGGGTAGTATGATTATCTTTCGTTTTGCTACAAGATAAATGTCCGTACGCTCACAGACCGAGTACTGTTCGAAACCCACATGTGCAGTACTATAGTACTACTTTGGTTTCTCCACTTCTTCGAGGTTCTCCATGATTGAATTCTAGAATTATTTCACCTGCCTTTCCGATTTCACATACCAGGAATCTCCGAGTCTCTCGCGCGTATGGAGCTCTCTTCGCTTGTCCACCCGCACCACGTAGAAGAGGCCATGCGCCTCTTCACGGCCGCAACTGTCGATGCATCGTCCAACCACGCCAACTTCGAGATCAATGAGGAAGAGAAAAAAGATGTGAAAGACTGTGAGACGTTGATAAAGCAGCGTGTCAACGTCGGCGGCAAGGTGAAGAAGGAGACTTTGTTGAAGTTCATGCAAGACCAGCAAGTCGAGCTATCCATAGCGAAGAAGACTTTAATGTTGATGGTTAGGAGGATGGAGTTTGAGGAAACGGACTTTGGGACGTATAAGAGGGTGGTGTAAGAGGGTGGTGTAGGCCTCTGAGGAGCTGTGGGAGAGTGGGAAACTGTCGGAGAGAGCGAAAGTGTAGGACGGAATTTCCTTCTTTCTTCTTCTCACAAAGTAGATGATCAGTGACTGTTGTCACTACGAATTAGTTTAAGAGGACAATCTACGTTTTGGCAATAGTCCAAGAAGTGAGAGACAGGCGATTGCTGTCGATTGCTGCGGAGCTGTCGTTTCACAGCTTCCTGCAAACCACAGGATAGAAATTTTCTGTCACGCCAAGCACATCCACAAATGCTATCAGTTTCCCACAGACTACTTTCAGGTTAAATCCAATTCAGCTACTTAGAGTGGAATCCGTGATCATACTTGCAAGTATGATCACACTTGCGTAGCGGGCTACTGGAATCAGGAGTCATTTTTTGCAATAGTTACCACATGAGAAACGTAAATTTTGTGCGTAGAGTGAAATATGTATGAAGAGTCATCTGTGAAGGACGGACGGAGAGACTCTCCGTCGCCCAGTGAGTTTATGATTTAAATGAACAAATTCACGATAATAATGAGCAGAAATCTTTCATGTCCTTTCTTAAGTCCAGACATTTGTGAGTACTATGATAGTATCAGTAGTGCGTTGCTAATTAAATTTCAACAGTGTCAAGAAAGTTTCTTCCGACAGGCGTTCAACTTCATGGTAGTATTTTGACATGCAATTTCACCAACAGGTGAACCTCATAGGGAAGCAGAGATTAATGCAACACGTCATTAACATGATCCAGATGTTAAGTCTTCATGAGAACTTGAAGAACATACGAATCAATTCCCTCAATTTTGAGTTTTTGCCGCTCTTATATACCCATTATAGTTCCCTAGAGTCACAACCTCGACTGCAAGTCACTTGCAATCCTTGGAAGACAACCCTGCCCGAAAAACACATGTCAATGACACCAGATTTAGGACCTTTAGGTTACCGTTCGAGCAAACAAATATCTTTGTGGAAATGTTAACGACTCGAGAACATGCAAGATACGCGATCGTCGGGTGATGTTCACCACGGGTGATGACCGCAGTGACAATACAAGTGGTAAAGTGCGAAAAGTTGTGTGAATCTCAGTCTGGTGTTTGGGTCACAGTCTGTGTGGAAGGTTTGTGTTTCTCCTCAAACATCCTTTCTCAAAAATCCGAAAGTTTTTGCAATTCTGTCAGATTCCGTTTCAAGTTGAACGTGCGCCTTCTACAAAACTGATTCATGCGTCACAGTCCTCTACATTTATGCAGACCACGTGTTCTATTCCCGTACTGCACGTGTTTTGCAGACTAAGATCGGTCTATCACATGTTTGTTCATCATGATTCGGATAATTCAACATTTCGGAAATCTCTTTCCATTTCAAGCAAGTGAGAAGTAAGTTAAAGGAAGCATACATAGTGGTACATGGCTATAATCTTCATACTCGCACTGTGACTCCATGCTATAATGATATCAGATTCAGGGTAGGTTTTTCGCGCTTAAAATAGAAGACACAGCGCAATAGGATTGAGGCTAGTATATCATGATGTGTTGCCATGGCACTCCTGAACATCGTCGGAGGACCAGGTCCGAAAGGATCCGAAAGGGTCCTGAACCAGACATCCCTGGTCCATTGTCTGAAGAAGGACGCTGGCGTTCATAGGGTTGGTGGTCCGAAGATCGAAGTGCTGTCTTCCTACGATTTCGAAGATGACCTCGGAGATGGTCTCGGAGATGAAGTCTCGCACAATCCATTGTCCGGCGGCGTTATAACTACGAAGGGAACTTTAACTTCGACGCCCGAAGAAGGAAACCCGATTCACGAGGTTGGGGCGCTTGAACCTGATGGCAATCTTAGAGGAGATGCTGAGGAGGAGGAGAAGCAGATGCTCCAGAAGATATCATGTCCCCCTTCCGGAAATGGAGACGTGGTGAAGGGATATGGTGCCCACACGGAAACAAGTACTGAATCTGAGACTACCCACGGAAGATGGTGCCAGGTTTGTGAACGACTATCAACAGTTCACTATGTCTGCCCGAAGTGTTCGGTGGTGTACTGTTCCCTTGACTGCTTCAGAAATCATTCGGCATCATGCGTCGACAAGTTTTACCAGCAGCAGGTGAGTTTTAAATGAAAGAATCATTGTAGAACTGTCTTGGAGTAATTTTGGACTGATTTAATGTCCTGGTTTGTCTCTTTGATATTTTGAAAAGAACACTTTTCTTCCTCAGTACCTGATTTTCCTAACAGTTTCTCTTCATACTGTAACACTTTTCTAATGGCAAAAACTACTGACAAAAAGGTGGAAGGTGAGCTGCGTTCGTGCAAGGTGTCTGCTGAAGAAAGGAAGAAGCTCGAGGGTCAGCTCTATCGGCTGCACCGTCTAGACTGCACCGACTCCGAAGACGAGGAGTGCGGGTCCGATAATGAGGATGCTTTTTCTGGGAATTTAAATTCAGATGCTGGGGAATTTCAATCCAGCGGTGATGAGGAGAAACGCCGGGATAATGCGGTGGATATGAAGGAAGGGAAGCAGTTTTGCCTAAAAGCAAGTGCGCGAGGAGCCAGGATTGCTGAGGAGTTGCTCCTTGATAGCAAACGAGGTTACGAATCGGAATCCCAGGAAAGAATACCTCGGGAGGAAGTTGAACCCTCGGAAGAAGGGAACGCGAATGATTCTTCGTGTCGCCGAACAGGACTCGACAACGGTGCTGGAAGGGAAGTCAGTCGTTCGAGCGGTGTTTCGTCTCTCAGAGAGATCCATGCGGGCACGACAGAAGAAGAAGATGATTCTTCGAAGGCAGCGAGGCAGAGGCTCGCCTTCCTAGCAGAGCAGCAGGGCGATCTGTCTCTGTCTGACTTGAACAAGCAAGAGCAACGTGAGTTTGCAGAGTTTTTGAGCAAGATTCAAACGTACTCTGCAGCTGTTGTCAATCACAATGGCAATGCAGCTTCTGAAGAAACTGTCACTCCTAGCATCCCAACAATTGAAGACGAAATCGTCGCTCCCGAGTTGCGAACCCTCCTGGCTCAAGGAGTTGAAGACGACGATGTAGTATCGGCATTGGAGGGCTTGGGCAAAGGACTTCTGGACAGTCTGCGAGAGGGAAATGAGCTAGGGGAGGACGCGGTTCTTAGTCTCAAGAATGGACTTGAAAGCGACAATCATACTACAGCCGCAGTATGTGCCTGGTGGGAGGACGTGGTGGGGGGCTGTGCGGATCTGGTTTTCGCCTCATTAGGTTCTGGGGACGATAATGCTGGTAACGCTGGGGCTTCTCAACCATTCACCCTCCGGCCCCTTAAAGCAAGTCTCGCGGATATTTGCAGAATGCACGTGGTGCCTGAAGATTTATGTGGTTCGAAGGAAGGACAAGAGGCCAAGAAAGATCCCCGCCCATCAGATTCACAGGCATCAAAGTCGGCGCCAGTGCTCGAAGCTCTCCCCGGTCACCGTCCTGATGGTAAGAATCACGAGAAGAAAGCTGAGAAGAGGCAGCACAATTCTCAGCTGATGATTGGCGCGTCTATTTGCGAGATCGTGTACACCTATTGTGCTGTGATGCGGTTATGCGGCGTATCATCTGATCCGAGTCTGGCCCAAATGTTGTCGCGAGAATCGCTAATCAAAATGCTGACCAGAAAAGGCAGCCCCATCCCAATAGACGCCATGCTGATGTGGGAGAAACCGCCGACTGCTGGTCAGATGACGGGATCATCCGGCTCGCATGGTCGAGAGCCTTCTGCCCAAGACGCTCGTGCGTCTTCTGGGCTGGGACGAGCAGTGGGACAGTCTTCAGGAGGCGCACTTTCGAAAGCCAAACAAGCACAGTCGAACAGTATCAGTCACAAATCCGATTGCATTCAAGGGTTGCGCGATGTCATGCAGGTGCTTCGAGGAGGCAAGGAGGCTATTCTGCGAGTTCTGGCTTTGTTTTGTGGCGAGTTTTGGGAGGGTTTGGAAAGAACAACTCTCGCGTCGGAGACAATTTGTGATGCTCTATCGTCGGGGTTGACGACAGAAGCTGGGGAAAACTTATCTGCAAAGATGCACAAGGAATGTGAATGGAACAAGATCCTGGGGCGTCCGGAGACGCTGTCAACGCTGCCAGCTGGCAACCGAAAAACTTCGTCGAAGATGGAACTTCTTCCAAAAAGGTCATCGTGTGGAGTTCCAAACCAAAGCAAGCCTTTACCAAAGAAAGCGGCCATGAAGCTCAAGTTTCTGATTTCATTTGTTGTGCACGACCATTTGGATGCCGAACTGACGTCCATTTGCGTGGCTGCTGCGAACGCGAGAATTCAGGAGTTCGAGGGAGAAGTGCAGAAGGACCTCGAGATGCAGAAGAACAAAGGATCACGCCTCTCAAAACCCGATGGGGAGGATCATGATGGTGCTATCTTGTTCCCCAGCAGTAGTAGTTGTGTGAATCAAAGTCAGGGTCCTCATCCAATTTCTACGAAAGAGCAACGCAGGCTCCATGGTCCGATGAGTAATGGACTTGGGAGTGGCAACGCTCAGAACACTAGATGCTAGCACTTGTAGTCTTATCGGTTTGTCCCGACGATGTTAACAGTGCCGATGCAGGTGTCCGAGACGCTGCAAAGACCCCGCAGCAGCGTGGCCCGCGAAAAACCCCACAGAAACCTCACAGAGACTCTAAAGAGACCCAACAGAGACCCACACAGAGACCCACACAGAGACCCACACAGAGGCCAAATGAGACTCACAGAATTGTGCCAACGGACTTTTTCTGAAAGAGACCCTGTGGCAGAGAAGAGGCAAAGTATGTTGTGTTGTGGCATTTCCGTCGGTCTTCGTCGTAATTTCTTCCGTTCTCATGAAGTACTAAAAACAGAAGCAATGTCTATGCTGCATTTTCGTATGAATATTGTTGTGAGTACTACGTATCAGTGTGTTACGATAATGATTTCGGTTCGCTAAATAATTTTATTGTGCAGAGCACTTGGTGGTGTGGAACATCATGTGGAGTCTATTCATGGAACACGGAGAACAGAACATCCCCAGGCAATGGCGCAGACTAGAAGAATAAGGCACTACTACTAGCAATGGCGAGGACCAAATCGGCTCAACGAGGAACAAATCGGCATCAGCTCAACAACGATGGATTCACAAAACGGGCGGGAGGTCTTCGCGATATTGGCGAAGACCAACCAGAATCTGCTCCTCCACATTGGCTCTGGCTCCTTGGCGGATATCGATTGGTGTTGGTTGTTTTTGCAGTTCTGGTCGACCTAGCAATCCCCGATCACCAACCGGACGCCACGGTCCAGGGATTTTCTTCTGTGGAGGAGACGAATAAATTTCAGACGAAGCAGCTTGAAGCAGACGGCAGTAGTCTGGAATCAGGCAACAATAATTCTTCCATCACAGCCACATCTGACGAATTGCTATTCCTGAAGGCGTTCACTCGCTGGGACGCAGCGCGGTTTCTTAATCTTTCCGTCAACGGCTACCGATTAGCCGAGGACTTTGCGTTTTTCCCGCTCTTTCCTTTCTTAATACGAACTTCGGGGTACATCCTGCCATTTTCGACTTTCTCGACTTCCTCCGGGATCGTGTTCAGGGCAGTCTTGTTGTCTAACGTCTGTTTTCTGGCTTCAGCGTGGCTCTTGCGGAGGGCCTCAGTTGCAGTATTTCGGAGGACAATTTTGTTGTCGAGGAGACAGATCGATTTTGCAGCATCAGAATCGAATGTTCAGAATCACATTGATTGCAAAGCGCAAATGCGGATCAGTAGCGGGAGTCGGACAGCACGAACTGATGAACTGCGGAAAGAACGTGCAGCAAAAAGTTCGAAGAGTCCGAGGAAGCGACTAGTTCGTCCCAGGTCGACAGATTCTACGAGTTCTGCTGGCGGTACCGTTTCTGTACGGGATTTTCGCGAAGATAAAAAGCATAATGATCTTAATAGTTCATCCCCGCAATTTGTACAGTTGGCATCGCAGCAACTTGATCGCTGTTTCACAGATTCAGAATCGCTCGCCGACAAGGTTGTGCTTGCGTACGCGGTGAATCCGGCTACAGTGTTTTTCCTGACGAGCTACTCGGAGAGTTTGTTTGCGTGTCTATTCTTCGGAGCCGTGTGCGTGCTGGAGGACTCGGAGGGCAAGGAAGAGTATTCGTCTAATGCATCATCACGCTCCGTTGTTGGCGGTGATTCTCACAACGGCAAATCAGAATCTTCTAATTCCGCCAACAAAGTAGAAAAGCAGCAAACTGTTACGTCTGCCTACAGTCGACTCTACTTCTGTAGGTCTTTGATAGCAGCTGGTTGTTGTCTCACTCTGGCATCCATGGCACGCGCCAACGGTTTCGTAGCGGCATTGTCGTTATTGCTGCTAGACTCCAGGGCTTCTCCTTTTCTCCCGATAGCAAGAACACTTCTGAAGTGTATTGGTGGTGCTGACAACACTACTAGTCGGTCGGACTATAAATTGCACGATGAATCTGGTCGGGGGGTGACGGGGGTTGCAAATCTCCGACTACTTCGGCAGTTTTGGCAGGTTTGTCAGTGGTCTCTGTTGTGGAGTTGCCGATTCGTGATCTTTCTGTCAGTATGTTGTCCATTTTTAATATGGCAGGTCATTGGCTTCATGCAAGTGTGTGGCAAGCATACCGAGTACCATTATGGGCGAATCATGCCAGTCGACGATCCCGTATCGGACCGGAAGAAACTCACAACAGTCATAACAAACAATTTCATTGGTGGGTCAGTTGTCTGCGGTACTAGTAGTCAGACCGATGATGTGACAAATAATAATATCAGTCGCGGTCTAGCAGCAACGTCACAACAGTGCTTCCCTTCAGTCGATGAGAGCATAAAACACAATATCTCCTTTGAGACGTTGGGTGCATGGTGTCATGAGAGTTCTCACGGAATGGACTTCCTTCTGAAGTGGCTCCCACAGCGTCTTGGTATCGCTGATACAACCAATGAGACAACCAATGACAACAATGTTAATAACAACACAGGAGGAGACCCGTCCATCGCGGTTCCCTGGTGGCGGCTGCCTGGACTGCGTCCGTCTCTGTATTCCTTCGTGCAGGACCATATTTGGGGGTTAGGATTTTTGCGGTATTGGCAGTGGAAACAACTCCCCAACTTCCTGCTGGCATTTCCTATGTTGGTAACCACGCTAGTTGGGGTCTGCTGCACTGATTTCGTCGGTCTGTTGAACAGACGCAGGCTGTCGGAGGTACAGGTCGCAGAGGAGGTACAGGTTCAGAAGAGGGGGACTACTACAGGGAAAACAACGAAAACAAAAAGCCAGAACAATACAGAAAGCAGGGCAACAAAGAAGATAGCCGCAGCAGCGACGTGCAAGAGTAGTACTAGTAGTACTGTCTACATTGTGCTAGCAGATGGTCTGAATTTACTCGAGGATAATCCGTTCCTAAAATACCAAATCTATTGGGGGGTTTTAACTGTGTTCATATTTCTCACTGCACACGTGCAGGTCGTCACACGTTTGGTCTGTGCGTCATGTCCAGCGCTCTACTGGTTGGTTGCGCTGCACTCTCCTCCAGAAGGGGATTTGTCAACATTGATAGCAAAGTTCGCGTCAAAGATGGGAGTAATTGTATCATCATCCAGAGGGTCATACAGTGGAAGTCAAACAGAGAAGAACAATACAATGGAAGATAATACCAAATATCCAATATGGACTTTCTATTTCGTGTGGGGTCTCGCTTACACGCTCCTAGGCATCCTGCTCCATTGCAATCATCTGCCATGGACGTAATCAGCTTCCATGGAGTCCATAATCGCGCCGAATCTGGCCGCCCAACATCAGATTCATAGGAGGCTTGGCAAACGTATAATTTTGGACATGATAATATTAATATGATAATCGTATTTGGACACCGCCCACTGTAGGGACAACGAAAGTGCAAGTTCCATAGTGAGTACTAGAACTTGAAACGTGTTTTGCAACAATCCCTTCAGGACCGTGTGTTGGAACAATGACAATGTGCTCGCGTTATCGACTTCTATTAACAGAAGTCGATAACGCGAGCACATTGTCATTGGTGTGTTGCGTCAGTATCTGTTAAGAGAGTGTGTATCGCGTGAAAATGTTGGATGGATACAGAATTTCGGATGGATCGTGTGGAGATAATAAGTACAAATTGATCTTGTGAGAAACGCGAGCGAATCATGTGTTTAACAGGTTACATAGGATAATGATGATGTTCAATACAGGGTGTTACATACGTCAAAAAATATCTCATGAGGGATGTCGTGTGAGAGTGTCGTGGTTTTTTATGTCTCCTTTTCGGTCTCCTTTTTGGCAGTCAGCCTGTCAGGAGATCCAGGAGACAAAAACGCGCGTAATCGGTATAGTGTCATTATTAATGAGTGGAAAGAGGTCATGCAAATTGCCGCGGAATTCGCTGCTTGGAATTCCGGACTGTGATTTGTATGAGCCGGACTGGTGTGATTGGAGAGCATCCTACAGTAGGAAACCACGGTGGACATAGAGACTTTCACAGTAGCAATCCACATGCACTGCAGTTTAAGTTTCAAAAGTCGTCTTAGAGAGGGATCTGGTGGAGAGTAATACGTGTAACGCACTATAGCAAAAGAATTTTAGAGCATAGCACAACGTGAACGGATGAAGGCGGTTTTCACTCACTCGAGTGGATTCGAGTCAATGAGAAGCGGGCTTAGATGTCTCCGCGTTGTTCCCATTAGATAGGTCTGCTCATTTGTCATCTCGGAACCTGAATTCGTCATCTCAATCAGAATGCACTTCAGAATCAGTCTTATCGTCACAGTGACATCATGCCATCGACAAGACTTGCAGCAATTGAATAACACCCAAAAAATCACACAGGTTACATTGCCATTGGCGATTGAAAATCGAAAAGTTGTTTGCTTATTCTAAGTATTACTATAAGTAAGTCTCCCTGGAGTCTCAACGCAAGTTTAACTCTACATATTACAAGAAACTGCTATCTATTTGAAGTCTGACGCAAGTTTAACTCTATATTAGTCAAGAAACTGCGATCTATAATAAGAATAAGAATAAGAATACTACTACTATATCATACTAATAATATCTTATCAAAAGAATCATGCCCGGTGGTTATCAAAGATATAATACAGGATATGGAGGAGCAGGTGCTTCCTCCTCATCAGGAAGTACTAGAAGTACTTATGACAAGGGTACTACTGCAGTATGCGATAATACTTACATGCATCATCGAGGATCACCGCCACATAGAAAAGTGGGAAATAATCGCAATAATCGCAATAATCGCAATAATACTCGAGTATCATCGCAATTAGTTAGTAGAGGTGAGGAGCATGATTATCGCAATTATCCGCAAGGAGGAGGTAGTGGAGCTAGTCAAGCAACTATCAATCATCCGAGTAACAACCCCTGGTACTACAACAGTTACTACAACAGTTACTACAACAGTGGCTGGTCGTCTTCATCATTCTTCTCGGTCCCGTGTCTCTGTCCGGGCGTCCCGGCGGGACGTCCCTC
>JACLAC010006022.1_pt1 | contig 12803 bp, 8 predicted proteins | sample 8027881 | NCBI WGS metagenome assembly JACLAC01 (sample SAMN15725517, study PRJNA655200) | protist metagenome | isolation source: fluorescence activated cell sorting (FACS) single amplified genomes of... | place: Spain: Blaines Bay Microbial Observatory, Mediterranean Sea | collected 2016-01-19 | reverse complement strand
CGATAGCGGAGGCGGCGACACGCGCGTTGCCAACAATGCTCTCGAGCTTCCTGCCGGGCCAGGAGGCGGGCAACGTGCCGTTTGTCCTTAATCACGGGTTTGGCGAGTATTCTCCCAAGCCGGCGGCGATCGCGGACCGCGTCTCCGCGTGGCTTCAGGACGATAAGATGAGGAAGGAGATGCGGAGGAAGGCGCGGGCGGCCGCGACACCGCAGGCGACGCGTATGATTGCGATGGACCTGCTCAAGCTGCTGGATGACCCGCCAAAGGTCATGCTGTGATGAGAAGAGCGGAGGGAGGGTTGATAATATTCTACTATAACGCATACGGTATTGGGGTTTGGTGGGGAGGTATTGGGCGGATCGCCGGCATGTGGCTGCGGTTTGAGACTTGGATGAGTGTGTTGTGTGCGCGAGGTGAGCGAGAAGAAGAACGGTATGTAGAGCTTGATGCGCGTTTGCACGTTTGCTGTTGAGTCTGTCTTGAGCTGAAGTGTCGAGTTCTCTGTAGTCTGTGGACGATCGTAAGATTAAAATGCGATTTCAACAGGTGCTCGGACGGCGCCAAAGTTCAACCTCGCCAACTGATCGACGTGCACTGATGCGATTGCTGCAGCTCGTTCTGATCGCCTCCGTTCTCGCCGCCGAGGAGGGTCCGCCCGCGACCGCCTCAGGCAGGCGAGCGTGGTACTCAGCCAGCCTGCGATCGTGCACTCTTGGCTCAAGCGGCGTGATCGTCCTCGTAAACGAGGCGGCCGTTCGGCGTCGTTTAAAGAGCACCAATCAGACAGTCTCTCCCGCCGCTCACTTTGCGGCCAAAATCAGCTCTCGTGCGAATGTCGACCGCGTCTTCACGCTCATCCCCGCCATCCACGCGACGGTATCCAACGCCTCGCTCGAGCAGATTCTCGACGATGACGAGGCGTCGACCATTGAGGCCGACTGCGTTATTCGCCTCTCACCGCAAGTGCCGACGGACGAGGAGCTCAAGCAGGCGTACTCGATGCGACGTCTCTCCGTGCAAGCCAGCGCCCCGTGGAACCTCGACGCAATCGACGGCACCCGCGACTCGCAATACCGCTACGGCGTAGCCAACGGCGCCAATGTGCGAATCTACGTGCTCGATTCGGGCATCCGCACGAGCCACAATGACTTTGGCGGCCGTGCCCTTGGTGGCTACTCGCCGTATTGCTCGACGGGAAACGAGGGCTACTGCGTTCAGAATGGTGGGAGCTGGCCGCAGAATGGCGTGATTACCGATGCGACAAACACTGCGTTAGGCAGCACCTGCTCCTCCCACGGTACGCACTGTGCAGGGACGGCGGCCGGCACTACGTATGGAGTGGCAAAGGCTGCAACCGTCATCTCGGTCGGCGTCTTGGATTGTAGTGGCGATGGTTGGGTCAGCGGCATCATCTCGGGCTTGGAATACGTCACTTCAGATGTCCAGCGGCTTGGCGGCGCATTGGCCGTCGCGTCTATGAGCTTAGGGTCGGGGCCGTCAGCAGCAGAGGATCGTGCGGTCGCCGCAACGCACGCTGCAGGCGTTGCGGTTGTGGTCGCCGCCGGCAATGAGAATGACGACGCGTGCAACTATTCGCCTTCGCGCGAGCCAACGGCGATCACCGTCGGCTCGACGACTTCCACCAACGCGCGATCGTCCTTCAGCAATTATGGAACTTGCGTGGACATCTTTGCGCCTGGCTCGGTGATCCCATCGCTCGCCGCTTCGAGCGACGATGCGACGACTTACATGTCGGGGACGTCAATGGCGACGCCCGCTGTCGCGGGTGCGGTTGCGCAAATGCGCGCACGGAATCAGCAATTGACATCCGATAGCGCGGCGAGCATGATCAACTGCGTTGCGGCGTCGAATCAGATCACCGGCCTTCCAGCGTCGCCAGCGTCGCCGAATCTGCTACTGTCGGCGGGCATCGTCTTTTCGGATCCATACCATCCGGCCGCACGGCGATGCGGCTTCTCATCCGCGCTACTGCCTCCTCAGCCGCCGCCACCACCGCCCAGCTCGCCGTCGCCGCCCTCTCCGCCGTCGCCGCCCTCGCTTCCGCCGGGCGAATGTGGCGAGACGTGCAATTGGTCGTCGGATGCGGATTGCGACGATGGCGGTAATGGCGCCGAGTACAGTGCGTGCCCGTGGGGCAGCGATTGCATCGATTGCGGCCCGCGTTATGGCTTTCAGCCGCCCTCAATGCCGCCCAACATTTGCGTCGAGGAGTGCAATTGGAGTTACGATGGAGATTGCGACGATGGCGGCCCCGGTGCCGAGTTTAGCGAGTGCGGTTTGGGCACCGATTGCTACGATTGTGGGCGACGAGGAGGGCCGGCGCCGCCGCCGCTTCCGCCGCTGCGTCCGATTCTGCCCAACTGCGAGCTGCTGGCGGAGGATAATAGGGAATCGCCTGCGGTGGGCTATTGCGAGACGTGCGACGCGTGTAGTGGGTATTGCCCGAGGTGTGACAGTGCCGCCCCGACATGGCACCTCGCCGCTACGTCTGGCGCGAGCTGCGACGACGTTTGTGCCGCGCAGGGCAGGACCTGCGATAGCACAACCCTCGCCTTCAGCCAATATGTCGCAGGGAGCGGCAACTACGAGGAGCTCACGGCGGCTGCAGCCGCTGCTGGCATCGCATGCGGCTCGTACGGCGGTGTCGGCTCGAGTTATGGCCCAATCTTCCACAACGGCAACTGCTACCAGAGCAATGACCCACGCACTCGGCGATGTGCGGGCTCGGTGGGTTATGGATGGCGTATCTGTCCGTGCGTGTCGGCGGTGGGTAGTGGGATGGGTGAGGGATTTTGAAATGTCGTCCTCGAACACAAAATCACATTTATCAGTCTCCCAATCGCTCTCCCTTCGTAGCGGCCGTGAGCGGCCGCCGCCAGACCGTGCAGCCCTCTGGCGTATGCCCCTCTGGCCGCTGCCGCGAGACTGGCCGGCTGGTCGCACGGCTACTCTCTCCCTCCGCAGCTATCTGCCCAAGCTGCTCCTTGATCGTGTACTTCAGGTAGTCGTCGCCCATCCAGAAGCGTGTATCTTCGAGCGAGATGAGCGGCGGCGGCTTCTTCTTGATCGAAGAAGAGCTGCGCAGCGCCGGAGCGCTCGCTGTGTTGAGCAGCGAATGCGGTGGCGGCGGCTGTGCGCCCTCAATCGGCGCACCCGGCTCAAGATCGAAACGATCGGACCACCTTGACGTTGGCTCAAGTGGCGTCTGCTCCTTTGGCAGGATATTCTTTGCCAGTAGGTTGTGCAGGTCGTTCCGCAGCTCGGCCCGTCGATCCAGCGCGTTGGTGAGGCTATCCAATGCGACAAGCCGCGATTTTGCGAGGGTGGCAGACCGTGCGTGCCGCTCCTTGTTGGTTTTTACCACCGGAGCGAGAGCGAGGCTGCTCACCTGTGGCAGTAATGGCGGTGTCGTGTAAAGACACTCGGCTCGCGAATGCGATAGCCTCGCGTGCGTGACGCGCGCCGCGGTCAGCGGCTTGACCAAAGGCCCACCGTCGCCAATGGTCTGCTCCCAGGCCGCCGCAATTGCCATGCCGCGTCGCCCCGCTCGCGAGACGCGTGCTGGGGCAATGTAGGTGGTGGTCTTGCTATGCTCGGATGGTGCCCATAGTGGTGGTCGCAGCGTGGCGGAGGAGACGCGGCTGGCGACATCAGACCGATTGGTTTGAGTGCTGCTGTTGGCGGGCGCGCCAGCCTTTGGAAGCGCAAAGCGCGAGGAGAGCGTCACGAAGGGCGCGGCCGGACGGGCGACAACCATGTTCTCCGCGTGAGATCAGCCTTTGGCAGCGCAAAGCGCGAGGAGAGCGTCACGAAGGGGCGGCCGGACGGGCGACAGCCATGTCTCTGAGCACGAAACGGCGGTGAGCACCTCTCAAGTTTATTTAAGTTTGCCCGGGTGAAGTCGTGGCGTGCATTGTGCTTTCTTGGACTCGTTGGGTAGCAACTCTTTTCCCGGCTGGCCGTTACAACTGTGAAGTCTTACATTGATGCCGCAATTGCCGACCTCAACGGCTTCCATGCGACGCCGCCTCATCGTCCACGGCTCGCCGACCACAAAATTCGAATTCACGCACCAGGTCGCCATCACCGATTCGACCGAGCCAACCTACTTTTGCGGCGGTTCAATGCTCGACGCGACACATATTCTTACGGCGGCTCACTGCACGTATGCGGTGACTGGCGGCTACGGCAATAACGGTGTGGTGAGCAATCGTCGCTCCGCGTCCGATCTCACCGTGCACGTATATCGCTGGACGGCTCCTACCGATCCGGGCAGCGGCGAGTTCGGGAGCTACGATTCTGGCAGCGGCCTCAGCGACGACGAGAGATGCACGCAGCAAATTGGTGTGAGCACGATCGCCGTCCACCCGGAGCACACGCCGCCGTCGGTCGATATGGACGTTGCCGTGCTCACGCTCAGCTCGGCCGCGCGATGCGCCGGCAATGAGATTGCTCTGGTTGAGCTGTACAAGGGCGTCGCCTCGCGTGGCGGCGAGCTGCAAGCGCCCGACTACCTCTCGCCGCTCGACGGTCGGACGGCGACAATGGTTGGATGGGGCTACACGAATGCGCATCCGTCGGTGCTCCCAAGGCCAATGCCCGAGCTCCTTCCGCCGTCGCTCCGCAAGGTCGATGTGAGGCTCCAAAATTACCGATTTTGCGAGAGCCTCTTTGCGAGCCACCCGACTCTGGAGTTTACGACCAACTTTCTGTGCTCGTTTGATCCGAGCATGGGCGGCGCGCCGTGCAGCGGCGACTCTGGCGGGCCGCTCACGCTGCCAATGGGGCCGGGCGACACGCGGCCGGTGCAGGTGGGAATCGTATCCTTCAGCCTCAACAATGCGACGCACTCGCTGTGCGATTGGGGCTTTGGCGCGTACTCGCGCGTCGCCGCCGCGCGATGGTGGATCCTGGAGCAGCAGCACGGGACGGAGGCGAGGACGCAGATCATGATCGCCTCGATCGCGACGGCGGGTGGGCTGCTGCTCCTCGCGGTGTTGAGCTTGCTGTTTGTGAGGAGGGAGGTCAAGAAGAATGCGCTGAGGAGGGTGCAGGATCGGGTGGATGAGATTCTGGGAGGGGGGCATGCGTCAAAGTAGGATCAGAGAGAGAGTCATTATACTCTGCCGTCCGCCCTTCTACGACCTAGGACCAGCTCCGCTACACACCGACCAAACGTTTACTCTATTGGGAAAAGTGCTCTGCACGGCGCGTGTGAAACGACTCAGGTGGTCGCTTAGCTAAATTCGCGAAATCCTGCTCCTGGCAGTCCATCGCGCGACAGCCAACAAACCACACGCGACGAGCTAATAACAAGCAATGGCCCGCCAAACCCGCGACCGCGGCGCGCTCTCCTACATGCCGCTCCAATCACCCGGCCGCTGGCGTCCGTACGGCGCCACCGGCGGCAACTGGCAGAATGCGGACGTCGAGGACATCAATTCGGGCTACACCGCAACTCTGCCGCCGCCGCCACGGCCGCCTCGGCTCGCCGCGATGCTCGCCAACGCCGATCGCCTCGGTCTCAGCTCGTCTTACTACAATGAGAGCCGCGAGATCCAGCACACGCACTGCTGGCGCCTCCGCTGGTGTGCGCTCTGCCTGGTGATCGCGGTCGCGCTCCAGGCGTCGCTCGTCGGCTCGAAGCTGCAAATCTTCTTCAGCGACACCGCGAGCTCGGCGGTCGGCGCGAAAGCCGATCTCATCCAGGCGGCGCTCATGCTCTTCCTCCTGCTCATCTCGATGTGGAGCCTCCTCTCGCAGCTGCTCCTCTGGAGCGACTCGGCCGTCATGAAGATCCCTTCGGGCGTGACCGTGACGGACGCGACCCGCGACGTTGACAACATCAAGATCTAGAGCGTGCGATTTTTCATTTTTTGCGTGTGTGCGGAGCGAGTAAGGATTTTTCAAAGCCACAGATGTTTCCTCCCGTCGCCCACGGCCGCGCTAGCTCTCACGCCGGCGGCTCAAGCTTCGCCTTGAAGGCCGCCAGATTGCCACGGAGCTGCGTAAAGAGGTTGATGCGCGCGCTCAGCACCTGATCGACACGCTCGACGCACCCGAGTAGATCGCGCTCCTGAAGGCCTTCCAAGCTATTCAGCTCGGCCTCCCACGCGTCCGGATCATAAGTGCATCGGAGCAAATCCTTTAGCACCTCGACGGTCGCGGCCCGACGCTCGGCGCTGATGCCGTCGGACGCAGGAGCGGCATCCGTCACGTCCACAGCGACCGCGACCGCGGCTGCTGCCGCCGTGGTCGTCGGCGCCTTTGGTGGTGGTACCACCACACGCTCCGCCGAACCGAGGCCGGCCATTGCATTCACTGGCGTCGTCGGTGGCGCGCGTGGCGGTCGGCGGGCAGGAGAGGCGGCGTCGACGAGGGGCGCCGAGCGTGCCTTTTGAAGTAGCGGCCCTGCGGCGGCCGTTGACGACGCGGACGAGGCGGACGATGACGCGACGCGAAGCCGCTCGGCGTAGCGTAGCGAGTTGAGCGAGTAGTCGCACGATCGGTTGGCCGGTGCCACATGCGCAATCATACACGTCGCTCCACTCGCGGCAACAAACGAATCGCGTAGGACTTGGGTGAGCTTTGAGCCGCGGAAGGGCACATGGCTGTGCCCCTCATCCATCGCTCGAATGCACTCCTTGAGAGAGAGGAGCGAGCGGTTAATGTCGGCGCCCTCCGCACGCGCGTTGCTATCCGCCTCCTGCGTATCGGCCGCACGCTCCGAGCCCGCGAGATCGACGAGCGTAAATTTGCCAACCTGTTGGCGGCTCGCGGTGCCGGTGCACATTGCCGCGAGCCAGTCGGCACCCGCACCCTCGATGGCCGCCTCGTCGGTGCGTCCGCGGCGTAAGACAAACTGGAGCACCGCGTGCGAACGCGACGAGCGCTCGTTGACCGAATTGTTGGCGGTGCGGCGCGATTGCTGCGCGAGCTCGAGTAGGGATAAGACCTGCGACGCGTCTGCCGGCTCCACCTCGACCAACCCAACGAGCTGAACCGCCCCTGCGGCATCCTCTAAGACCGAGATCTTACCATCCTTTCCGACGATACCGCCGCTGTGCGACTGCATGCCGCTCAACTGGCTCGGCGTGAGCTGCGGCGCGATGAGGTCAAAGACCTGCTCCCTATAAATCTCGAACATGGAGAGGCCAATTGTTAGCTCGTCGTCGTGCTCACGTGCGGCATTCAGCGCGGCAAACAAATCCTGTGCCGCAAGGCCATAGATGCCGCCGCCGTCGATAGACGCATCGCCACAGCCCGACATGGTGAAGGTCTTGCCGCTTCCCGTCTGGCCGTATGCAAAGCACGTCGCACGGCCGCCCGCAAAGACGGACGCGACGAGCGGTCGTGCCGCCCGCGTATAAATGTGCATAGTGTCGTCCTTCTCATCGAATAGGTCGTCAAAGTGGAAGGAATGGTTCTCTAATACGCGCTCCTGATCGACCTTACGACGCGTCTGGTGGAGGACGGCGGTCGAGCTGTGACGGAAGCACGTGAGCACGTCGAACTCGTTCGCGTCGAGCTCATTCGTGAGGAGGGGTCTCTTGCGGACGCAGACGCGCAGGCGAGGCGGAGCGCCGCCAGACGCGGGTGGCGACTTTTCCTGCGGCGGGTGCTGCGCACGGAATTGCGCGATCATCGCCTGGAACTGCGCACAGTCGTCGATGGGCGCACCGGCACGCGCGATTGCCTGCTGCTGCCGGCGAAGCTTGCGCGCCTCCTCGAGACGCTGCGCCTCGAGGACGCACTTGGAGGGCGACGCGGTCACTGTTGGTTTATTGCTCTCGGCGGCAGGCTTGTCGGGCGTCGATGGCGCGGCGGCAGCGGCGGTGGTGATGGACGCCTTGCGGGAACGCTGGCGCGCCGGGCTGCTCGGCGCCGGGTTGGAGGCCTCATTCTCACGGTCGAGAACGGCGGGCTTTTCCTTGACGGGTTTCGGCGCGGTCGCAGCATTGTTGCGCCGCTCGAGCTTTTTTAGGAGGGCTGCGGGCATGGCGGCGGCGAGGGTCGGCTGCGTTGTGGTGGCGATTTCGGAGTCGTCGTCGGGAACGATCATATTTTGGGTGGTGTATTAAATCGCTGCTCTTTTGCTGCAAACGCAAATGGGCGGCAGCAAGACTTAGATAGAGCGCCGTCGCGAGCACCTCAGAAATTTATAAACTCGAGCATCGCACAAAACAAGTACGAAACGCTACAAGCTGTACAGCGAGGAGAGGCCCGGCGCAACCTCACCGAGCTCCAAAGCTGCCAAAAGCTCTCTCAACGCCCATTCGTAGAGTATCTCTCCGTATATGCACACACCGCCTCGTCTCGCTTGGCACAAGCACAATCAACCACACGAGAACCTATAAAGTCGCCCAATGTGTACGCTCTCGCGATCACCTCAGCTCCTGCAGCGGCCGCTGATCGGGCGGCACCTCCTTCTCGTCCACCAACGAATCCACCAGCTCGCGCAGGTCGGCACGCAGCGCCTTGTCGGCGCCCGGCGAGCCGGTGATGACGCCCTCGGGCACGGCCGCCACCAGCATTTGCACCATCTCACCATCGCTCGGTCCGTCGCTCCCAGCGCCACCACCATTCAGCGACAGGCTTGCCGCACCCGCCGTCACGGCTTCCTCGTCGTCGCTCGCCGCCTCATCATCGTCATCGCTATCCTCCTCGCCATCCTCCTCGCCGTCCTCACCTTCCTCGCCATCGTCCTCCTCCTCGCCATCATCTTCCTCCTCCTCCTCCTTTTCTTCCGCCGCCGCCTCGATCTGCTTGTTTATTAACGGCAGCGCGGCCCACACGGTCTGGTTGTCCTTGTCGTCGGTCAGGATCTCAAACGCGAGCGCCTTTGCCCTTTCCCACTTTCTCTCGCGGATGTAGTGCAGAAACTTTTGTAGGGCGAGGGTTGGCACAGCAGGAGAAGGGCTGCTCGACATTTGCAGTCGATGAATTTACGTGACCGTTGACAGGAACACGTCACCATTGAGCCCTTTCATCTCACAAACAACCCGCTCCTCTTGGCCTTGACCGCCTCCCACGCGTCCTCTGCCGTCTGAGAAAGCTTGCTGCGGCCGAGCTCGAGGAACTTTAGCTTCGGCAGCGCGCCCTTCCCAACCGCCTCAGCGAGGGTGCGCAGGTGTGGTTATTCCTACTCACCCCGCAAACACGCTCAGCTCCGGCACCGCCGCCGACATCTCCATCCTCAGCTCGATCTTCGCCTTTCTCGGCACCTTGTTGTCCTGCAGGCAAAGGAATCTCATGTTGTTTAGCTTCCCTTCTCGTCCCGCGCGGCCGAGCGATTGTGTCGCCGTGTCGCCGAGCGCATTCGAATACAATAGCATCACCTCGAGCTTTGGCAGCGCGCTTGCCGTGATTGCCGAGACGAGCGAATTCACTCCCGTGTCGCCAATCTCGTTGCCACCAAGCCACAGCTGCTTGAGCGCCGTCGTCCCAACACGCTTGCACGCCTCCGCCAATGACGACAACCCCGCGGAGCCAATCCTATTGTTGTTGAGCTGCAAATTCTCGATGCTGCCAAGGAAGGCCTTACCGCGCGCGACCGCCGCCTTTGCCGCCTCCATCGAATCCTTACCCGTCATTTTGGTCTTCCGCTTAGCGTTGAGGACGACTTGAGGGAAGGCGTCCCTTATACCGTCATCGCCAACCGCGTTGTTGCTCAGGCCGAGCTCGCGTAAACCTTTGAAGCCGCCCTCTTGCGCGCATCTCGCAATCGACCCAAGAATGCCAGGGCCAAAGAGGTTTGTCCCCAGCTTGAGCGCACGCAATGTCGACAGCGCGCCGCTCATCGCAATCGATTGGCACCACATCTCCACGCCCTCGTCCGTGAGGAAGTTGTCGCTGAGATCAAGGACCTTGATGCATGGCAGCAACCTTCCGTTGGTGTAGCACGCGACGGACAGCGATTGAAAAGCATCGTCATCGAGAGCATTCGCGGAGAGTATCAAATTCTCGACCGTCGCCAATGCGCCGTTCATAATGGCGTGGCTCAGATCGGCAAATCCCTCGTCAGCAATGTGGTTGCCACTGAGATTCAATTCCTTGACATAAGGAAAGCGGCCTTCGGACGCAATGTACGAGAATACTCTTAAGTCCTCATCGTCGAGACGCTTCGATCCAAACTTCAATTGCTTGTGTGTCGCGACATTCTCATTCGCGCCGCACTTTGTGAAGAAGGCCGACTGTTGATGGCCATCGGGCTTGCGCTTATCCTTCTCGTGCTGCATCGCACGCTTGGCAAAGTATTCCTTCTGCTCATCTGTCAGCGTCTTTCGGCTCGGCGTCGCCGCGCGCATGAGCATGTCGGCAATCTTCTTGTGACCCATTGCATGCGCCACGTCCAATGGCGTATTGCCCGCATGATCTTTGAAGGCGCTGTACGCCTCCTCACCCGAGATTGGAATCATGCCTTGGCTGACCATTGCGACAAGGAGCGTGTTCGCCACGTCAAAGTGACCATTGCAAACCGCATAGTGCAAGGCCACCGAGCCATTCGAAGAGCGAGGGTTGACCGAAGCTTTGCCCTGTTTGAGAAGGTGGTCGACAAACGCGAGATGGCCTCGCTCAGCGGCCAAATGCAGCGCGGTGCTGTTGAATTGATCACGGCCTTCGATGGGCGCGCCGCTCGCGAGCAAGGCCTGTGCGATACGCACGTCGCCCGTTTGGCTGACCGCGGCGTGGTGCAGCGCGTTCCGCTCGTACGCTTCGTCGTATGCGACAGCGTTGGCGCCCGCAGCGAGGCATTCCTCGGTGCGGGCAAAGTTTCCGTCACGACACGCCTTTCGAAGGAGGGCGTCGACATGAAGCTGCATGCTCACGTCCGCCATGACGCGCTCCCATTGCTCGTCGCGGTTCCTGATCTTTTTATAGGCTTTGGCATGCACGTTTTCAGCTGCAGCGTGGTCGTCCGCGAAAGGGCGTCCTCGGAGCGAGCGCGAGCGGAGGACGATGAGGGTTTCTGACATGGAAAGGAGCGAGGTGCGACGAATAAAATTCAGTCGTTTCGAAGAGTTGTCAAAACATCGCCAAACTATCATCAAATCGCCGAGAGGCCACCTCGCCGGTGCGGCTACAGGCTCGTGGCTCGAGCACAGCACTCTCTCAATCGACCTTCTTCGCCTTGAAGCTCGGCATCCGCATCCCGGTGAATGTAAACTGCCGCTTGGTGGGCACGGGAATTGGCTCCTCCTCCTTCTCCTTCTGGCCTCCGAGCAATTGTCTGCCGTGGTTGGTCCAAAGCGCGACGCACTGCAGCACAATCGAAAGGGCGGCCGTCATGAGCGCTGAGGACGAGCCCAAGGCCAACGAGTAAGGCACCCACGGCAGAAGCGCGAATAATTGCAAAGTGCGCATCGTGAGCATGTCGGTCGCCTGGAAGGATACGAGGCGGCCGCAAACGGCAATCAAAGGCAAAAGGTCGAGCGGCTTCGTATACGTGTAGTAGCCGAGCGGAAGCAGCGCGAACGGTGTGAAGCGCTGAACCGTCTTGCATTTTTCGCTGCCGCTTTCAGCGCCAATCTTCAAAAGCGCATTGATGCACGCAATCGCCTGGGTGGCGACGCCGCTGTAAGCGCCAATCAAAGAAAAATGGATCACGTACGTCAGGTTGTTTGCAAATTGAGCGAGCGCCAAGCTCAACGGGGTCGGCAGCTGCGTGATGATTAGCGAGAGGCAGAAACCGATCCAGCCGCTTGCCCAAATGACATTCGTAGTGCCCAACAGCGGTGGAGGTGCTGACGGCGGCGGTGACAGCGGCTTGCCCCAGGCCATTTGAGAAGTGAATGAGCCGGGCGGTCGGCTCGGAGCTGCGCGAGGTGAGCGCGTCGAGCGGTGGGTCGGAGCTGCGCGAGGTCAGATCGCGGTCAAAGTTGTGGCGCCGCTGTGAGCACCCAATCTCAAGCCATCACAAGCACCGACAGGACATCACAAATCAACAAATCACACCACACACGTCGCATCACCACACATCACCGCCACATGATCACCACACATCACAAATCACGCCTTCTTCTTTGCCGACGTCTCGACGCCGACCTTCTTCTTCACCAACTTCTTCGCGCCTATCGCCGGGCCCTTGGTGCTCGTTGCGGCCACCGCGGGTCGCACGATCGGCTTTGACGTGACCGTCGCAACCGGCGTGCGCTTCGCCGGCACCTTGACGGCCGTCGCCGGCGGCCGCGTTCCAGGTGTCGATGGAACCGCGGGCTTCGTGACCTTCTTCTTCTTTGGCGTCGCCGGTTGGTCGTCTATGGCGATCTTGACATCGACCAGCTCGGTCCGCGCCTTTGCGGCCTTCGTCGTCTTCACCTTCTTCGGCTGTGGCTCCTCCGGCGGCTTGTAATCCGGCGGCGGCGGCTTCATCCCGGTCAGACGTGCGGTCTTGTAGATGCCGACAATCTCGGCTTGCGACGGCGTCTCATAGTCGTCTTGCCGCCTGGTCACCATTTGCAGGCATGGGCCCATGCGTGGCGGCGACACGGAGAGGACGCCCTCCGGAAGGACGGCCAGCTTGAGCTCGTCGACGGCTCGGTCGTAGTCGCGAAGCCAGGTCGCGTATGTCTCCGCGGCATTCGGCGCCTCGGGGCGCGGCATCGTGGCCGCCGTGAGCGCGTGGATCTTGGCCGTGAGCGCATGAGTCTGTACCGCGATGGAGTGAGCCCTCGTAGCGTGCTCTGCAGCCTCGCGCTCCTTCCGCTTCTCGTGCACCATCACCCTCGCGCTGAGCGATCGCGCACGGGACTGCATCACCATCGCCGCATCCCGCTCCT
>JACLAC010004541.1_pt1 | contig 12804 bp, 4 predicted proteins | sample 8027881 | NCBI WGS metagenome assembly JACLAC01 (sample SAMN15725517, study PRJNA655200) | protist metagenome | isolation source: fluorescence activated cell sorting (FACS) single amplified genomes of... | place: Spain: Blaines Bay Microbial Observatory, Mediterranean Sea | collected 2016-01-19 | reverse complement strand
TGTTGGCTGGCGTTTGACGTTCAATCATCATGAGAAAATAAATATCTTTCGGATTGGCATTTTTATAAATAATAATAACAAGACCACTACTGTTGAAATAATAATAAGTATTAGTCTTACTACTTGTTTATTAAATACTGCTTTCAATTCCTGCAGCATCAATCATACGCAGAAAAAAGCATTATTAAATACGACATTGTGTGTTCTTTTTTATTGCAGTAAAAGTTTGTGCATTTATTTAGTAAAAAATGGCTGCTCGCAATCCTCGCGTATTTTTCGACATTGTGGCGGGATCGAAGCCTCTGGGCCGCATCGTGATGAATCTTCGTGCAGATGTTGCGCCCAAGACGGCGGAAAACTTTCGCGCGCTGTGCACGGGCGAAAAGGGTTTTGGATTTAAGGAGTCGATGTTCCATCGTGTTATTCCGCAGTTTATGTGCCAGGGGGGCGACTTTACTAACCACAACGGAACGGGAGGAAAGTCCATCTACGGCGATCGCTTCGAAGACGAGACGTTTGAACTAAAGCACACAGGTCCTGGCATCTTGTCTATGGCGAATGCTGGTCCCAATACCAACGGTTCCCAGTTCTTTCTTTGCACCGTCAAGACTGACTGGCTCGACGGCAAGCACGTCGTTTTCGGCGAAGTCGACGAATCCACGATGGATGTTGTACACGAAATCGAAACGTACGGATCTCAGACTGGCGCGACGTCGGAGAGGATAATCATCGAGGACTCTGGAGAGCTGCCCGCCGAAGACGATCTCGATTAAAAACATACATTACACTTTGCAGTAACTATATACGATACTTTTTTGAAAAAAATATATTTATTCACTTGTGAACGCACTCGTTCTCAGATCCCGCGATGCACTCGTGCGCATGCCCAATTGCCAGAGGCGGACTATACGGGACGTCTATACGAGCAGACGTGAACGTCCATGTGAGTATGTCGTGCGTCTGCCACCGCTCGTCTCCTGTGGCAGCGGTGAATCCTACCCACGCTCTGCCGCTATCCAGCCTGAGAAGCGCGTCTAGCTTGATGGGGGTGATGAGAAGCGGCCTGTGCATATCGTTGACATACACTTTTAATGTACCCATCCCTGTGCCAAAATCTGCCATGCCGCCGTCGGGATACTGCGCGTTTGTGAGAAAGTGCGTGTGCTGACCAGTGACAGTAAACTGGGGATCCTCGAGCGCGCTGACGTCAAACTCGGGCGAGTATACAATGCGCGCAGTATGAATTTCATTGGCGAGATCAGGAGGGTCTACGAGATCGCCAAACGAGCTCGTGTGATTGCTCGTAAGCTCTCTCCTCCAGCCCTCACTGATGACCGCGATGTGGTTCTCGTAAGGGTCGAGGTTCTCGTAGTTAAAGTAAGTGTCAAATTCTACCGCAAGCCCATTTGCGATGCCGCCGTAGCCCAGGGACATGCCACCACGCCCAAGAGCGAGCTCATCCTCGTTTTGTATCACAAATGCAAAGCCATCAGCACCTCGGGATCTGCATCGCGTGTGAACGTCGTCCATTAGGTCGCACGTGAGCGAGGGGTTGGAGAGGTGAAACGTAAATGTAGTGTCAAATCCCTCTCGCACGTTCATCTTTCGCGGATACCACGCCGCGCCTGTTTGCTTTGCATGAGAAGCTGTCAAGCGAAGCGCTCCGCCGCACGACGACGTGACGTCGTACACATCGGCATAGTCCTGGAACACGTCCGACAGCTTGCCAATAAATATCCCGTTTGAGTGCTCGTTCGTGTACACCTCTCTATCGACAACCTCCCCGTTTAGGTACATCGCGTCCGTCGACTGGATATTTGTGCACATGAGATTGCAGGTTGTGCCGTTTGGCCCCCCAAAATCGCAGCATGCGTGGGATGCGTTGCAGTTTTCAATATTCGCATCTCCAACAAGCCGGATGCCGTAGTGTCCCTCTCCGCCCTCGACGCGCAGCGGATCCTTCGTCGTCTGATTCGCGGCCTTGTTGACCGCTTTGTGATTAAGCGTCGCATTGGCGTCAAAGTGTGTAAAGTGAATGTCGTACTTGAGCGTGAGAACGGGATCCGTGGGATCGCTAAAAACTCCCACGATGGCCCCCGGAAGCGCATCGCGTCGCCCATACAAGTCCAACTGAAGCCACTCGTACGCAGTCTCGCCGCTCATCTCGCGGCCTCGGCGCTGATCCTCGACGAGGCCCGCAATGCGAAATTCGTACTTTATGTGCGCGTTGAGACCTATAAGCGTCGTCGTCGTGACATTACCAACAATAACGTCGTTTCCAAAAGATGGTCTTCCGACTTCGCGCCGCTGCACGACGTATCCAGTAATCGTAAGTGCGTCCCAAAAATCATCCGGAGCTCTCCAGTGGAGTGTCACCGACCTCGCGGCAATATTTGATACAGTAAGCCCTAAAACCTTTGGGGGGCGAGTTGCGTATGAAAAGTATGGACGTGCGCCGTATACGCCAGGCAAATCTGGGTGGGCAACCTTGACCTCGAGGCGCTCTGTACCAATGCGATCGCGACATTTGCGGCACACGGGCGACAAGCACTCGATGACTTTTTGTGGAACGACGATTGACACGTCGGTGCATCGTTTGCCATCGATAGTCACGATGGGTCTATCAGTTGGATCGGATGCATCGTGGGAGCCCAAGTTTGACCCAGTGATACGGATAATCTCCTTTCCGCTCCGTCGACAATTGTAGGTCGTCGAGTAAGGCTTTTCGTCCATTTGGCTAAAGATGGTGGAGCCAATCTGGTGTCCGTTACCGTTCGCGTAGACAGGCTGGAAAGATATAGAGGCGAATCCACCACCAGAGCCTCTGTGCACGAACGCGCCATCGTAGGCGCGCGTAGAGGTGAGGCTACCTCCAGCCTGGTCATCGCCGAATCCCAAGTTGCTCGAATTAAAGTACTTGTCGATGCAACCCTCGACTTTGCGTATCGTGGGAGCTTTGACGATTCGCACCCAGTCGATGCGGAAGTTTCTAACGAGGTCGTCTTCCGTTTCCACGACAGCAGGAAGCAACCTAAGCTGTTGCAAAGTGCCCTTGGCGCGCTTCCATACCCGCGCGTGGTATATGCGGTACTTTCCATCTCCAACGACTTGCTCGTCGAACGGTATAAACACGCCGTCTTTCGACCAATCCCACGTCGCATCGTCCACGCCAGCATCGTCCTCCTCCCACTGCCACAACTTGTCCTTTGCTTCAGTCGGGTCGTCGTGAACGTTAATCGTAGGTGCTGCAAATTCCATGGATTTCATTCGAACAACTACGCCGCCCATTTGATTCCCCCCTCCCGAAAATTTCATACGCACAACGACCCAGTGATCATCGTTGCGGAGCGAAAGGTGGAGACGAGGCGAGTCCATGTGCGGTCGCGCCCCGTGCACGTTCCCCACCATCTCGCCCCCTCTTGAGTATATCTCTGCGTCCATTTCCTCTTGCGTAGATGCCGCCCAACCTTCTAATCCTCTTTCAAATTCCCAATTTGCGAGACGATGAGAGTATACCGCCCCCGCGACAGCACGGACAAGCAAGTATACGCACCCAACGAACGCTGCGAGTGTAAGGGGAGCAGGCCCCATGGCGTGAAAATACAAGAATCAAAACGAGAGGAAACAATTTACCGTGCTCACAAAACAAAGTGTGTCCGGTAAATTCCTTCGGCGCGCAACAAGTTACCGAATAAATGAGCGCAAATGCATTTAAAGTATTATTAAAAAATTCATACTTTACTTGTTGTAAGAAAGTTCAAATTAAAAAAATTATAAAAAAACGAGAGGAAGAGAAAAATGATTGAAGAGACGACGTTGAGGAAAGGAAAGAAATCCAACGGACAAAATTCAAGAATCGATCCGACTCTTTTTCTAAAAGTCGAGTTTCGCCTTGATCCATCCAAATATTTCATCATCATCTGGAAGGGTGTACGCGTTGGAGCCCACGTCGTTGCCAGCGCTTTGCCAGTCAGCGAGCGCTTTGCCGCACTCTGTCACGGAACCCGTTGGCGTGTAGTAGTTGTTCGAATGCACAACAGACTTGCCCGGCGCATTGCACTGCATGCCGCCTACGTCGGTGCCTGTCATAACGACGTGGTTGCCGTAAAACTGGTCTTCGTGACTTTCCAGCTGTTGTGCACCGTCTCCCATGCCAGCTCCAACATAGGCGTAGATGTTATCGTAGTGATGGTTATCATGCCCACCAAAGTCATTCTTCATACCGCGGCCCCCGTAAATAAACACGTTGTCGTGCGTCTTATAGTATGCAGAGCCATCGTCATTATCGACATTCTCCTGGGGAGAGTAGTTGTCCATGAAGAAGTTGTGGTGAATCTCTCTCCATTGCATCTGCATGCTCGGCTCACCTGTCCTGACCGTCGTCAAAAATGGCTGCCGATCCCAGGAATTGAACGGCCCATGATCGCCACTCTCACGGCAAGTGCTGAAAACGAGATTGTGCGAAAGTTCGTCGCCGCCCCCAAATCCATCGTTGGCATTAATGCCTGCACGAGGACCATTGAAGAACACGTTGCCCGAAATCGTCGATTGCGCCGTCTTTGCTTGAACAAAAAAGGAACTTTGCTTTTCGTACAAGCCAACCTCGCGCGCGACGTTGCTGAGAACAGTAGTGTAGCGAGGGTGGTTACCATCTGTGCCATCCACTCCCGCTTGAGGGTGGTTGTCGCCGCTCGTCTCGTTCGTGTAACCCCACGCGGCTATGGCGTTTCCCCCAATGTACTGAAATGTGCTATGCTTGATCGTTGCGTGCCTGTTGTAGCCGGATACCATGACTGCGTTGCCATCGAGGCGATCAAAGTCGCAGTACTCAGCCTCAAAATTTTCAGCGCCCTCAACAAATACAGCGGCCATACGTTCGAGCGCCCAGTCACCGGCGCTAGGAACACCGTGCGGCTCCATGTACGTGATGGCGCTGTGGGCAAATCGTACGCCATTGATTTTGTGATTCTTTACAGGCCTCCACTGAGTACCCGTGACATTAACGAGCACTTTCTTTTGAGGGACGATAAAGGTACCCTTGGGGTACTCGGTCGCACTTTCGTTGTTGAACACGTACAGCTTGTTTTCGCGGCTGTCAAAAAAGTACTCGCCAGGCGCGTCGAGCTCCTCAAATACATTTTGGACAAACCAATCGCCTCCGGAGTCGGAACCACGTGCACCTTGAAATCCGCCGTGACCAAAGGTATACTCGTCCGAAGCAGCATCGTAGCTGTTGATGTTAAACATCCAATTGGCCCATCGAGCAGGACGCCAAACAAAAAATGTCGCGTCTTCGGGGTGCTTGTACGGCCCGTTGGGAAGCGCGCCAGATTTGGGCGTCACGCCAGAAGGCGTGCGAAAGGCAAATGCACCACCCCCCGAAGGATGCTCGGAGCACCAGTACGAAACGGGAGGATCGTACACTGAGCAAAGGCCGCCGATGCCGATCATGTAGTGCTGAAACCAAGGCGCATCTCCTGTTTTGCCATCTTGAGGAGCCGAGTCGTTGCGGTCGTGCTCAGGAAAGGCGTCCGTGTAAAACTTCACTGGCCCAAAGCGGCTCATGTTTGGCGGAGTCCACGTCGCATCAGCAGAATCAATCATGCATCCGTACATGCACGACGCCTCGATGCCCCAGGGAAGGTTGGGGTACCGCGCAATCGTGAGTCGCTTGTCGTTCATCTGCAAACCCAGCATCTCGTCGACTTGCTTGCCCGTGTCAGCAACCCAGATATTTGAGCCGTTGCCAACTTTGAACTTTTCCCATTTGAGATCCTTCAACGCAAGACCACCGCTCACCACAGGCAGCGACGTGTCGTCTGGATGTCCCTGCAGCACGACGTTCGAGTGTTGTTCGCCCACAACGATCGTATCAGCGATGTAGTGCGTTCCTTCGCGCAAGACGACAGTCTTTTTATCAACTGATGCGCCTGCGCGATCGAGTGCAAGCTGGATACTCTTGAGCGGTTTGTCAACAGTACCATCGTGGTCATGATCGTCACCGTGCTCTGGGCAAACAAAAATCGACTTGAGGGGGTCGATTTCTCTAACGCCCCTCTCGCGGTTGGAGTTTGAAATTTCAACTTTGCTCGCCTCAGCTTCCAGCTGCGCGTAGGTTGGGATACTACCTTTGTGGTAAGCTACGCACGAGTCAAGATCGAGAGCTTCGTGAAGGGGTAAAAAGTTTCCCTGCGCAGGCGCCAACTTCTTCCCAAACTCGTACATGAGGCCTCTGACACCGCAGTCGAACGAGGCATTTACGCCCGCGGGCGGCCACGCACCTTGAGCGTCAATGCCCACAGGCAGGCTGCTCCAGCTGCACCCCAGCACAAGCAAAAGAGCGGGGAAAGATGTTTTCGACATTGGTGTAAAGCAGACGCGCAAAAAAAAACACGGTCAGATAAGTAAATATTATAGTTCAAGTGGAAAGCGAGCAATCCTAAATAATAATACGAATCACTTGATGTATTTAAAGAAACGTATATACGTCAAAAATTAAAATCTTGAAAAAAAGGAAGATATAAATAGTCTGCTGCATAAATAACTAATGAATATTTAATAATAAGCGTAGAGCGCCGATAGCACCGTTGGGCGCAATTATTATTAAGAAACAACGGATGATCAAGATCTTGATGATAGCAGTAGTGGGTCGTCTTCTCTTTATTATTATTTCTACATACGGGTAGTACCCGGGTAGTAATACATACTGCTACTCAGCAATGATAAAATAATAACTAAATAATATATATACGAGTAGGGTAGTTACGTAAATAGTTAGTTATTTTTTTAAAAAATATTTATGTTATTTATTTTATAAACAGTAAAATCCCTTAAACATGTTGTCTCCGTCCCCGTGGCTGGGACACCTCTCGTCTACAGCATTGTCCCACACATCGGGAGGACGAATAATTGACGAGTTAGGGGGGCTGCAGAGCGTGCAAGCGCGCACAAAAGCGCGCACACTCGATGGAAGCTGAAAACACAATTTCCCTTCACTGTTCATGGTGACTGGTGAAGGACGTTCGTTCATAACCCGGGTAGTATCGTACCACCTTTCCAAGTAACGGGGATTGCCCAGAGAATTCATTAATGCGTTATATTTGTCTCCTATTACACCACCTTGTTGCTCAGGGTAAATTTGAAACAATCGCCCGCCTGTTCCTTGAAAGCGCGCAGCACCCCAGCAAATAGGACGTAAACCCATAACTGTTACATTCATTGCTGGCAACAATCCATGCCTTGTTGAACCTTTGCCGTCAGGGATGCAAGACCAGTCGCCGCCGCAAAAAAAGAGACCAACTTCTAGCGATTCATTTCGCTGCGAGAACGACATTGGAAGCCCGCAAAGTCGATTATCGTATAGCGTCAGAGAGCGAAGAGACGGCACAAGTCCAAGAGAGTATGGAAGCGACGTCAAATTATTGCTATAAAGATTAAGCATTCTGAGACTTTTGAATCTGGTAAAATTGGTATCGCCAAAGTCCTGAATATTATTATTATTCAATATGGCATTTTCTAGGGAAGGAAGATTCAACAGCTCGACCGTGGTGAGAAAGCTGTTGAACGCCACCCTTAAATATTTGAGCTGAGGCAGCGAAGCGATGCGAATCTTCTTCTTGATAGAATTATGGGCAGCTTCGATGTGCTCGAGTCGGGACAAGCCAGAAAATGAAGGCAGCGAGAATATCCTATTTAAATTTACGTCGAGGACGCGCAGATTTCCTCCTACAAACTCCCCAAGCTCATCTATTGCATTGTCGGACACGTTCAAATAAGTAAGTTTCGGCAACCGATACAGGCTCTTTGGGAGGGCGGAAATGGCACGATTTCTACTCAGATCGACGTATGCGAGATGCGCTAGCGCTGAGAGGTCAATATCAGAGAGATCTCCGCTTATGCCGCACCTCGTAATCTGGACAGATTCTAAGGAAACCAATTTGCTTAGTAACATTAAATCGTCTTTTCCTCTTCCCGCTTCCAAAGGGAAATTATCAATTGACAGAACCTCCAAATCCTGCAACAAATGTTCCAAATACGGGGGTAAGAGACGCCCTTGGATTAGCCCACCTTGAAGATTCAATGTAGTAATAGGGGGAACTTGCTCAGAGGCCAAGATTCGAGGCACAGTACCAGCTTTAAAATCTGGCATGTTATTTCTCATCAAATCCGCAACAGACGAATTCGATATTCTATTTCCCCGCAAATCGACCGTTTCCACTGTTAGGGAGCTAGAAAGCGCATTTAGCACAAGAACAATATGCTCAATATTCGCTTCGTTCATGGTATATAGTACGACATTGCGATACGCAAATACAAATGACCGCACGTCCTCCTCGCTTCGTCTTCCGTTTGATATATACAAGTATTTAAGAGTTGATATTGGAGATGCTGGAAATGAACTCAGCTTATTTAGAGCATTGCCGGAAAGATCAAGAGTTTCTAATGCAGGAAACGTTTCAGCATTCACCCACGATGGTACAAATGATAGATCGCAAAAGCTTATATTGAGGGATAGGACGTTCGTAAAGGGAAGCAGCTGGGCAGAGGGGTCCAGCTGCATGTTACCGCTCAAATCGAGTGAGGTCAAAGTATCTCGCGAAGCTTCCAAAAGCACATCCGGAATCATGCCATCAGAATATGAATATGAAGAGGCAGCTGGGGTTCCCGTTATATCCAAATCGCTCAAACGTCGCAGCAACGGTGGTGGTATGTCTTCTACGCCAGTGTTGCTCGCATCAAGAGCATCAAGATGAACATTCGCTGCAAACGAAGGAAGTGAGCGCACCGTCGATATTCCCGCAATGCTGATAAATTTAACATTTATAAACCGCGTTATATTTGGAAGAACGAAAGGTGCTGGTAAAATGTCGATCACTCGATCGAAGTGCAGATCTACGACACTATCCCACGAGCAGTCGGATGATCGAAACAAACCACTAGGGAAATAGCTTTGGACGTTGCCCTTGGAGTTTTTCACATAAGAAGCAGCTTCCCACACGTATGCACCACCCACTTGGTTGTTGCACGTAATCATTTGAGAGAATGTGCGTACGTACGTTGATACGAGCAGCGTCGAGGCTAGAAGGCCGAGGAAAACCAAAATGCAAAGTGCGATCCGATTTACTCTTTGCTTTGTCTTTTTACGCTCTTTATCCTCCTCCTCGTTCTCAAATGGATATATGCTTCTAAGTCTCAAAATGAGGAAAAGACATGGCTGCAGTATAGACAAGTAGACGATCGTTTTTGTAGATGGATGTAGTCTGTAAAATTCTTCTTTGATGAAAAGGTGCGTTGCAAGGTACGTAGCATCGATGATTGAGTCGCTGAGTGCACACGCCCATGCTGCCCGTCTGGTTTGCGTAGCGAGAAGATTCATCAGCATGACGCATGCGACAATTAAATTCAAACATGCAATGGTGACGAGCGTTAGTGTAAGATCATATTTTTCCTCAGAAACTGAGGTGAGGATGCTTGAGAGTTGTAGCGCAAATTCCACCAATTCCATACCAGCCATAAAAAGGATTGCTTTGTAACCCCCCTTCCACGACACGCGTTCCTCGTAAAACAATATAATACTTTTGTACCATTCACTTTCCTTTGCACTCTGTGGGATATACCGATGCATAAAGATACTCTGCTTGCGAATCGTTTTCATTTTGAGTGAAAATAGGTAAAGCATATAGAACGTGCATGCAAAGCCGTACGAGGGCACCTTTTCAGACTGCATGCCGATCAGAAAGCACACAAATCCAACCCCCCTCGAACCAAAAACAAGCAAAAAAGTGAATGTTTTTTCGCGAAGGGACATCGTTCTCGTTTCAATCGGATCTCCCTTTCCCCAAGTAGACGCAGTGGTGATGAGGAAGCCCCCAGCCACGATGCACGTAAATGCGATCCACGTAAGCATATCCTCACTACTTTCCCTCGATTCAAGAGCAGCATCTTCTCCGCGTACGTGAGATTTGACAGTTTCCTCCTTTAGCCGTTCGTAAGCGTCTTTCTCATCTGGATAAGAACATTTGTCATCTCGCGCTCTCGAATCTCTGCAATTGCACTTTGAGAGAGCGTTTAGAATTTCCCTAGCAGCAACGCGCGCATTTTGTCTTCCTGGAAGAGATAAAAGAGCCCTTAAAAAGGCGTCGCGGTCCAGCGTATCCTCGTCAAGCGGACAAGAAACTTGAGATCTCGTACCCAGGGGACATGTTCCGAATGAAAACGAACTTCTAACAGGATAGTATTCCATGGGAGTCCAGGAAGTCAAGCTGCGCCGCATACGTCTCCCGGCCGCATAAGTTAAGGGCGTCTTGGAATGCACAACCGATTCATTGCATCTGAGGGGAGAGGAGGAGAGGAACCTGTGAGAAGGAGAGGAACCTGTGGGAATAGGAGAACTGCAGACTCCAATAATATCCTCTGGACTCGAAGTTAAAAGACTAAACGATGCCGACGGTTCAGGGCGCCATGTTGGGTCATTTGGAGACACAGTAACCACAGGAATATTCACAGCAGACATATCGCGCACGCAGTGAACTCCTTCAAAAAAGTGATGCGGATTTCCATCTGAACAACAACTCTTTGAGTAGTTCCTCGGCCTTGAAGCGGTGTAGACATGATCTCCACTATAAAAGGTCCACGATGGAGGCTTTTTAATATCATCAGCTGTCACATGCGGCAAACGGGGCAAAAACATAATTTTGCTGGAAAAGAAACCATCATGTAGCTGCAGGTACGACCGACTCTTGCGCGTATCTGCGCGTATATACAATCTCTGTCCATACGGCGGAGGAACGAGTCGCACCATTGTACTCTCATAATTTTCCACATCGGGTACGTAAAGTCCATCATATTCTTCTGAGCCCATATCAACAAAAATGTGCCCAGTCGCGCATGCATCTCGATTTAAGCAAGATATGATTTTACTCGCGGATGTGGCATTCAAATCGCCGCTAGGTTCGCACATTGGAAACTCCGGAGATATAAATCTTTCTTTGGGGCCTACGAAAGGCTCCCATTGCTGCTTGCACGGGTTGTTAGTCAATCCTGGTGGAAGCGCGCAATGCAATGGTTTGGAAGAGCTTCCTGGTACACGCGGGGGTAGCAAGGACTCGCCTTTAATTTCAAAGATGACTCCGATCGCGCCAGCGTTTTGTGCGTTCATAATCTGATCGTACGACGAGCACTCGGAGTCTTCCACGACGATTGCCCACTTCCCATCCACATCCGCCGTATTTCTCAGACGACTGCATGCATTTCCTGGAACTGCGCGCACCACGCCGCCAGAGATTCCTAAAGGTGAGAGAGGCCGCGCTCCTGGACTTGTGGGGAAGGAAAATATATCCATTCGTTTTGCTGAATCCACAACACCCGAGACATTGAGCGGATGAGAAGCGAACATGACATCTCCCATCTGGGCGCCATAATTCTTTGAGAAACGGAAAAGAACGCTCGGATCAAGCACGATGCTACCGCAGACACTGCGGACACTTTTAGCGCAGTCAGCACATGAAGATACAGAGCATTTTTTTCCAGAGCACTTGGGAAAAAGCGAGGTGCACAATAGTTTACGCACATATTCCCTGCAGTTACTTCTGACACGATATTGGGGAAAGTCTATCGCAGCCTGATCCCATGCGTCAAAAAGGTCTTGCGCAATATCACCATGAGCATCCGCTGGATATTTATCCACCCCGACCGCAGGGATGAAATTAGGATCGCACTTCATCTCCGTGAGAGGCTCAATCGTCGAAGCATTGACGCACTCTGATGCAAGCGCGTCTTCGAATCGAGGTCTGTTCTCGAGCTCAAATTTTTTTACGGCCCCAGCGAGCGACTGCGTGCGGTCTGTGGCTACCTTGGCGGGAGCTTTTGCGCAAAATATGCACAAGGCGACGATGTACGAAAGGCCAAGTATAGCAAGGATTTTTACCAGCTTGGGTTCATGAGGGAGACAAGTTTTCCGCGCAAGCACGTAAAATATGCTCAGTGTTCCCGGAACGAGGAGGGTACCAGCGACAGGTGTTTCGAGAAATTTTAGAGGTAGGACGTCTTCTCGGAAGAGCACTGCATAGTAGATGAGGCATACCACGATCTGGGGAATAAGAACAGCAAGGAACTTTACGTACTTGCTCGCGCTTCGAATATCGTCGGAACGCGGCACTTTCAGCGCTTTTGCCGCATCCGTTACTTGCTCAATATCAATGCTTTTTTCCGATCCCGAAGGAGCCGACCCCAAAGGATTTGCGTGGTAAAATGCGAGCTCAACAGATTGCGCCTCGCGCGTATTTTCCGGCTTCGACTTGCCCAAGCGCTGCCCCTTGAACCAGCTCATATTTTTAAATATCGAAGCCGCCCTTGCAGCCAAAACCAAACCAAACCAAACCAAACCAAACCAAACCAAACCAACGAGCACGCGCAGCGTCGCAATGTCTCTTCGCCTTTACTACAGCGCAACACGTAATAAAATAGAGTGGAGAGGAGCGCAGCGAAATCGGAACGGGGCGCCAGACGAGAATGGCAAGATGGACTCTTGAAGAAAATGAATCATTATTGTATATTATATAAATATACAATATTAAAAAAATAAAAAAATTCTTAATTGGTATCTTTTTCATCTTGTCGGAAGAGTTATTTGTTAAAAATATTTATTTTGAGACTTGAGAGTTGAGAAGAGTTGAGAAGGAGGGAGGGTATTTTTAATAAGTAGTAGTACTATATCCTTGTAATGCCCAAGGCCTTGCGGTAGATTTAAGCCTGTTTTTTTCCCATATATTTTGTATCCGTGTACGCCCCACATAGACACCGGTG
>JACLAC010010784.1_pt1 | contig 12806 bp, 8 predicted proteins | sample 8027881 | NCBI WGS metagenome assembly JACLAC01 (sample SAMN15725517, study PRJNA655200) | protist metagenome | isolation source: fluorescence activated cell sorting (FACS) single amplified genomes of... | place: Spain: Blaines Bay Microbial Observatory, Mediterranean Sea | collected 2016-01-19 | reverse complement strand
AGTTGTGACATCACACTGCGATTTTCGAATGTATCATCGCACCACTGTGAACTTGAACTGATCAATGGATACTGGTTTGTTCGTGACCTTGGCAGTGCCAACGGCATCAAGGTGAATGATTCCCGCTGCGATCAGAAGTGGGTGTTTCCAGGTGACACCCTGGCGGTTGCCAAACACCGATACGAAATGAGCTACCACGGCCTTGGCGACCGTCCCGAGGATGAAGAGGAAAACCCGTTTTCGAAGAGTCTTATGGAAAAAGCTGGACTCGTCGGAGGCGGACGTCGGAAGCAGACTCACGAAACTTTGGACATTCCGAAAGTTCAAACCGACGACGACGTTGCTATGGAATGGCTGATGGGTGACCACGGCAACTGATCGACGAAAATTGACGATGACAATAAGAACCGGTCGGTCCGTCAGAATTGATTTCTGACGGGCCTTTTTCTTTTGTGCGTTTTGGGATCGCGGCAGATCTTGCCTGCAATCGGTGCTGGAACCGACGAAGTAGATGTTTAACGAGCAAACCTACTTGGAACTCAGATTCCAGACAGGGTTAAACTCGATCGGAGGAGACTTGATGTGCTCGATCGAGCGGCTCATCAGGCCGAGGCTCGGGAGGTCGAAGGTGGACTGCGTCGCGGCTAGAAGCGGATTCAAACATTGGCAGGCTTGCGCCCACTCGCCAGCTTCGTAGTGGGCAAGCGCGTTCTCATAGATGTCTCTTCGTTGCCGCCACGACTCGTCGGCGTTGCCCCGCAGTTCGAACAGCGAGACCGGTGTTTGCATGCCGACGACTCGGACCTGACAGACTCGCCGCGTGTCGACTGATGTGTCAAGTTTTTCTCGGACGTCGCCCGTGACTAGAATCGGGACGCCAAGGTGTTTGGTCGCTCCTTCGACTCGGCTGGCGAGGTTCACGTGATGGCCGAGCGGCCCGTAATGTGGCTTTTCGTCGCAGCCAGTATTGCCGACCATGGCGACGCCGGTGTTTACGCCAACGCCGATGCTGAGTTCTGTATCGAGCTTCTCGCTCCATTCTTTGTTGAGATCCGGAAGCTGCTTCTGCATGGCAAGGGCGGCCTGACAGGCAAGGAGTGGATGGTTGGCCTGGTCGACGGGTGCGTTCCACATCGCCATCAATCCGTCGCCGAGATAGCAGACGGTCGTTCCGTCAAACTTCCGCACGCAGGCATTGAGCCGGTTCATGATTGACTGGACCAGGCGGCAGACATTCTCGGCACCGATTCTTTCGGACAGACGAGAGAAGTTTCGAATATCAGCAAACAGAATGGAGATTTCCCGGTCGCGGCCGCCGAGCAGTTCCGGATCCCGGTCGAGTTCTCGAGCGACAACGGGCGATACGAATTGTTCAAACTGCACACGGCGTCGCGCGGCTTCGGTTTCGCTTTGTGCGCGTGCCAGGCCAGTACCGACGACAGAAGCGATCACCTGGACAAGTTGAGCTTCGAGGTCTCGAATTCCGGTGACAGCGGTCACCGCGCTGGATTGTCGAGAGCCGTAGATCGCCCCGATGATTTCTTTGCCGCTCGAGTCGAAGACTGGCGATGCGACGGCAGATTCAACGTTAGTCAAACTTTCTGAGGCCGCAGCAGGATTGTCGCCCAGCACGAATGTGTGGGCTTCGTCAACGACGTTCTGCAGAATCGTCCTGCTGAAGTGCAGTGAGACATCCGGATTTGCTGCGTGGCCTGAAAGAATCTCCCAGTCGCTTCCGTCACGCAGAAGGACCAGTCCGCAGTCGAGCCCGATCAGGTCGACAATGGCACAAGCAGTCTGCTTGTAGAACGCGTCTGATCCCGGAGTTGCCTTCTGGATATTGACGAGCGTTTCAAACCAGCCCACGAGTGTGGTGCTGTCGGGCACTCCGTCAAAATTGAAGGCTCCCGGTGGGGGTAACGACGAAACGGGAGCCGAAATTGTTCGCATCGATGAACCGCGACTACCAGTCGCAGTTGGTGATTGAATTTCGAATTTGGTCGTACCCGTCGTTAGTCGAACGGGCACATCTACCAACAGTTCCGAACCAGGGCTGATCACTGTTCCGTCGGCAAGTGTGACGGGCACTTTGCTACTGACGTTTTGAACACGAACGGTGTCCGGACCGAATTGTTCGATCAAGAGTTGATCGCGAGAAACAAAATCGTCGATCAGCACCTGGTGCAGGACGCCGGTCATGGCCGGGCTGCGTCCGAATTCGACCGGCCCGGTTTCATTGTGCGTTAGTTGCTCGTGCTGATTCGCGTTGGCATAGGAGATCTCAAGCATGCTTCGTCGCTGTCAGAGTGTGAGTTTGCGGAATAAGCTGCGTGGCAGAAACGGCATCCTTTTATCTCGATCGACAAATTGCCGCGCATCGCGATGCAGTATTGTCAGACATCTTCTCATACGCGGATTACTTGTACAATTGACAGAGCTTGTCGCGTCAGGTGTAGCGCCATGGGGTGGCCGGTTACGATACAAGGCAACTCTGCTGTGTCGCGTTATTTGCCGATGCAGTAAAGGTGTTCTTCACCGCGGATCAGCAGGCGGTTGCCAATCGGGACTGGTGAGGCGATCAGCCTTTCGCCCATTTCGTTTTCGGCGAGGAGTTTGAACCCATCGCTGATGTCGGCGACCAGGACGACTCCGTCTTCACGCGGGACGTAGAGTCGGTCCCCGGCAATTGTTGGCGAGGCGTAAAATTTGGATCGATGTTTCGGGAAACGATCCTGCCAGAGCGTCTCGCCGGTGTGGGAATCGGCGCACACGATCTCGCCGCCGTCACGAACGACAATGACCTTGCCGTCGAGCAGGCTGGGAGTCGGCACGAACGATCCGATGTTTTCTTTAGTCCAAACTCTATGGGTATCCGAAACGTCTCCGCTGCCGCCCAGGCGAATCCCGGCCAGTCGTGCTCCGCGACCGTAGGGAATCACGACGATGTCTCCATCCACAACGAAAGAGGCGACCTGTACCCAGTTGCGTTTTTCTTCGGGATTGAAGCCTCCACATGACCACAGTTCGCTGCCGTCTTTCGCATCGTGGGCGGTCAGGTGGTCGGCGCCCCAAATGAGGATGGTCTCTGTGCCATTTTGGTCGAGAACGATCGGTGTGGCATAGCTGTGGTCACACTCGACCGGCACTTTATAGTTGCGCGGAACTTTCCACGTCTGTTTGCCCGTTCGTTGATCAAACGCGACGACGTATGAATCTCCGCCATGCATCACCGCAACGATGACGTCACGCCTGGTCAGTGCCGGCGACGTTCCCTGATCCCAGTACAGTTTCAACTTGCCGTAGGATTGCTGCAGATTGGTTTGCCACAACAATTCCCCGTTTATGTCTAGTGCTGCCAGGTTGCCGCTTTTGAAGTAGGCAAAGACGTGTTCCCCGTCCGTAACGATTGAAGGGTTGCTACCGGAACCGTTGCGATGCTTACCAGGAACTCCGGCACCGATATTCGCTGTCCAGACCAACTTGCCAGTCCAGTCGTAGGCAAGAGCCAGATCCTGCCCGTCCTGAGTGCTTGTCAACAGAATGTGGTCGCCCCATACAACCGGCGTCGAACAGCCAATGCCAGGCAGCGTGACCTTCCAGAGATGTCCGTCGTCCTTGCTCCATTTTTCCGGGCAATCGGCAAAGGCAGCGTTGCCGGAATCCGCCGGCCCTCGCCACCGTGGCCAGTAGCGATCGGGGATCTCGGCCGCGAAAAGTTGAATGGCAACGGTCAGGACTGCAAAAGTAAACAACAGACGGAACATGGAACTCTCCTGTGTTTCCAAACTCGTGGATGACGTCCTGCATTGTTGCCGACGTTTCACTGTGACGCGACTGAAGCGGGTTCTGGGTGGGTGTCCTGACGGAGTTGCGGGACTGAAAATCGAGCCCAGGAATCCGCCAGATTGCCTCATCCATGTTTGCAGAATGGTGAATCCAGGTCATGATTTAACGATCAGCATTCGCTGGATGAAGACGTTATATCCAACGCACGGAGTTTTCGAATGAGGCCTGCTTTCAGAAAATCAGCATTTGCAACGCTGATATGTATTCTGGTGACGGCTCTGCAAGTTCCGTCGGAGACGCCTGCGGCAGACGTTGCAAAAGTGGAGCTGACTTTTGAAAAAGACATCATTCCAATCATCAAGGCAAAGTGCATTCGCTGTCACGCGGGAGTGGAACCTAAGGCCGGGCTGAACCTGACGAGCCCGTCCTCGCTACTGACCGGTGGCAAGTCTGGAGCGGCACTGCGAATTCGGGCGGCGGAATTCAGTCTGCTGTACGAGATGGTCAGCTCGGGGAGGATGCCGCCCGTTGGGCAGAAGCTGACAGCGAACGAAAAAGGATTGATCCGCAAATGGATAAACGATGGGGCCAGTGGCGTCAGTAACGCGGCGGCAATCGATCGCTCGGACGATGTTATGGATACGGACCTTTGGTCGTTTCGTCCGCCTGTACGCCCCGTTGTCCCGGATGTGCGACACCCTGGTCGTGTGCGGAATCCAATCGACTCTTTTGTGCTGAGGCAATTGGAGAAGAATAACCTGACACCGTCGGCGCGAGCCGATCAGCTGACGCTGCTGCGGAGAGCGTCGTTCGACTTGATCGGGCTGCCGCCAACTCCCGCAGAAGTCGATCGGTTCATCGCCAACGCTGGTCCGGGCGCGTATGAACGTATGATCGAGCGATTACTTGCCAGCCCGCAGTACGGTGAACGATGGGCTCGGCACTGGCTCGACGTCGCCGGCTTCACAGAGTCCGCAGGAATACTCAACGAGGACCGAGCGTTGCCACTGGCATGGCGGTATCGCGATTACGTCATTCGAGCCTTCAACAGTGACAAACCGTACGACAGGTTTCTGCAGGAACAGATTGCCGGAGATGAACTGACTGATTACTGGGCAGCCTTCGAGAGCGAAGAGCGACTTCCTGACTACGTTGTCGAAGGAATCATCGCAACGGGCTTCCTGAGGACCGCAGCCGACCCGAGCCGACCAGACTTCAGCAAGATCAAGAATGCAGCGGCTCAGTACTTTTACCCAACCTTGTTCGACACCCTGCAGATTGTCTGTTCGTCGACAATGGGACTAACGGTGCAATGCGCTCGGTGTCACAGTCATAAGTTCGATCCGATTCCGCAGGTCGACTATTACCGCATGCAAGCTGTCTTCACGACCGCGTATCGCACGGATAAATGGATTCCGCAGATGAACCGCCGACTGCCCATCGCCTCGAGACGGCAGACGGAAGCGGCTGCTGAAAAGAACGCCGAAGTCGATGCTGGCGTCAGGCTTTTGAAGGCAGAACTGGCAGCGTTGAAGAAGACATTCGCAGATCGCGTGTTTACTGATCAACTGGCAATGCTGCCTGAAGAGCTTCTGGAAGACGTTAAATCAGCACTGAATACGAAGCCGGCATCTCGAACTGAGGTTCAGGGATACCTCGCCGGGAAGTTTAAAACGAAACTGCGACCCCAGGGCAAAGAACTCGATGATGCCATTACGAAATACCCCGAGTACACACGAAGGACGAAAGACCTGAATGCAAAGGTTATTGCCGAAGAAGGCCGGCGTTGGCTTTTTGATGAGGTGCGAGCTTTGTACGACCAGCCGGGGGAAGCGACGACTCCTGTTTTACTGCGAGGTGACGCGCTCACACCGGGGCCACTTGTCGAGCCGGGAGTGATTTCAACCATCGCTTCGCCAGAACCGTTCGAATGGTCGGCTCCGGGACCTGAATCAAAGACCAGCGGGCGTCGGCTGGCCTTTGCAAGATGGCTGACTCAACCGGAGCATCCATTGACCGCTCGCGTGATGGTCAATCGAATCTGGATGCACCATTTTGGAACAGGCATTGTCGCGACGTCCGACGATTTCGGAGTGTCGGGGGCCTCGCCGTCACACTCTGAACTGCTCGACTGGCTGGCGACAGAATTCGTACGCAGCGGATGGAGCGTCAAACATGTTCATCGATTAATCCTGAATTCGAGCACCTGGCAGCAAAGTTCGGGAGTTACAGAGGAACATCGGAGTGTTTGTGAAAAAGTTGACCCGGACAACGAACTTCTGTGGCGGCAGGCGATGCGGCGGCTGGAAGCGGAGCCGTTGCGCGACGCGATATTGGCCACAGCTGGAACCTTGAACACGCCAATGTTCGGAGCAGGACAAGCCGTCGCACGGGAAAAGGATGGTGAAGTTATCGTGTCGGCTGGGCAGAATCAGGGTCGCCGGTCGATTTACGTGAAGATCCTCCGGCTCAATCCAGAAACGATGCTGGAAGTTTTCGACCAGCCGACCATTTCTGTGAACTGCACACAAAGGAGCATATCGACAGTGTCGACCCAGGCGTTGACCTTGCTCAATAGTGATGCGATGACTCGTGCAGCTTCGGCTTTTGCGAGTCGTGTCGAAGTTGAAGGGGCGAATGATCCTGTTGGGCGAGCGGTGTTGACGGCGTTTTCTCGCGAGGCTGGGCCGGCCGAGCAGGAACTGCTGTCGGAGTTTTTCGACGCCCAGATAAAATTATACCTTGAGCAGCATGTTGAAGCCGACCGAGCAAAGACGGCTGTGGTTGCTGATGCCCGTCACAAGGCGATGGCCGATCTCTGTCACATGCTGATGAGTTCCAACGAGTTTGTTTACGTGGACTGAATGATGAATCAATTCGATCTTCTGTCACGCCGCAATGTACTGAGCCGGCTGGGGTGTGGATTCGGAGGCCTCGCGCTGGGGACACTTCTCAGAGAGTCGTCCATCGTGGCCAGTGCGGAGCCGGAATTGTCGGCGTATTTCCAGCCTCGAGCGAAGGCGGTAATTCAGCTGTACATGCACGGCGGGCCCAGTCACATGGACCTGCTGGATCCGAAACCGGTACTCAACCGCTTTGATGGGAAGACTCCACCGGACGAAGTGGCCGATGACGAAAAGCGAACGAAGAATCTGATGGGTTCACCATTTCAGTTCCACAAGTGTGGGCAGAGTGGTTTGGAATTCTCAGAGATTCAGCCGTTCGTTTCGGAACACGCTGACGACATCGCGGTCATCCGGTCCATGTTCACCGAACATCGAAATCACGAGCAGGCGATCTGGATGGCTCAAACCGGGATGACAACCGGCGGACGTCCAACTCTCGGATCGTGGGCCGCCTACGGACTGGGAACTGAGAATCGGAATCTGCCAGCGTTTGTTGCTCTGCCTGATCCCGGCGGGGCATCGGTCAACGGCGTTCGAAACTGGACCAGCGGTTGGTTGCCGCCTCGGTATCAGGGAACGGTGTTTCGTGAGCAAGGCAGTCCGGTGCTGAATCTGCAGCCAAAGCAGCCTCGCCCACCTGCCATAGAGCGAGCACGAGCCAATTTGCTCAGGCAGCTCAACGAAAAGCATCTTGCAGAGCGTCCGGGAGAACTGGAACTCGAAGCTCGCATCGAAACGTTTGAACTCGCCGGAAGAATGCAGTTGGCAGCGACCGACGCGCTGGACCTGTCGCAGGAAACCGAAGAAACGCAAAAGCTCTACGGACTGGATAATGCAACAACGAAGTCGTACGGCACGAGATGTCTGATGGCTCGCCGGCTGGTGGAGCGCGGAGTGCGATTCGTGTCTCTGTTCATGTCCGGCCAGCCCTGGGACACCCACTCCAACAACAACGAGGGAACAAAGAAGTGCTGCCATCGCACGGACCAGCCGGTCGGAGCGCTACTAAAGGATTTGAAACGCCGGGGTCTGCTCGATTCGACATTGATTCTATGGGGTGGCGAGTTTGGAAGAACGCCGGGTGCCGAACAGCGCAACACAAAGGTCGCTTACGGTCGAGATCATCACCCGTACGGGTTCAGCATCTGGATGTCAGGTGGTGGAATCAAGGGCGGACAACATTACGGAGCGACGGACGATTTCGGCTATCGAGCCGTTGAGAAGAGATGTCAAACAGCAAACGTCCACGCCACCATTCTGCAACTGCTGGGACTGGACCATGAATCTCTAACATGGCACCACAACGGCCGAGACGAACGTCTCACGGATGTCTACGAAGCGGAAGTGCTTGACGAACTTCTGGCATAGTTTCCGCAAAGTCCAGAGGCATGGTTTCCTCGACGTTCAAAAACCGTCTTTCCGAAAGCATTGGCGGCTTTACTTCCTGCTTTCGTTAATCCCAACAGGCTGTGTCTGCATAAAACAAAAAAAACACCGAGAACCAGTGGGTTCTCGATGTTTCGAGTTTCGGTCGCTGTGCTAACCAGCAGTCAGTCGATTGCCAGTTAGACAGGGCGAACGTTTTCGGCGCGTGGGCCTTTGGGGCCGCTGCCTGCTTCAAAGGAAACCTGCTGGCCTTCTCGCAGTGCTTCGAAATCGATGCCTTCCACTGCCGAGTGGTGGAAGAACATGTCGGTTCCGGAGCCGTCTTCGATGAAACCAAATCCTTTGTCAGTAATTCTCTTAATTGTTCCTTCAGCCATTCTCGTGTTCCAATGCTCTCGAAAAATTGTGCCGCCGTCGATGCGCGAAACATTCACGCTGTGTGGACCACACGTGGATTCATAGTCGTCGCTGATGCCGAGTCACTCCGGGGAGTTTTCGACACAAGCCTGTCTGGGGTATCTAGAAGAGCCCGTCGAGTTCTTCTTGAGTTGGCTCAACGTGGCCGCCTGATGAAGATGAATTCTCGTCGTCCGAACCTGTTTCGGCCTCTGCGTCTTCCTTTTGTTTCAGGCGGCGAGCACGCTTATCCTCAGCCTTGGTCTTCTTTTCCATCTCTCGCTGACGCTTGGCGAATGTATTCTGATTCTTTGCGATGGGATTTCTCCTTGAATATTGACGGGGCTCAATAATCTTTTCGGAACGTGTCTCAGGTTAGCCGGTCGACTGACCTGACTGTTGCCGTCGTCTCGTTCCCTTACGGCGTCGTCGTCGCTTCGGCTTTCCGTCAGTTGCCGTTGCTTCGGTCGAGCCGTGACCTGCTGTACGTTGTAGACCTGAATTCTTCGATGTGTCACCCGATCGTGCTTGTCCGCCGCGCCGAGTCCGTGAATTATGACGGCCTCTTCGTTGAGGCGTGGCATCTTTACTTTCCTCTGATACGGGCTGAGGAGCTGGTTGTCCAGGGGCGAGCGGTACTTTTTGACCGATCAGCTTTTCGATCGCAATCAAATCGCGACGTTCTTCCGACGTGCAGAACGAAATTGCAAGGCCTTCAGCTCCAGCGCGGCCTGTTCGGCCAATGCGGTGAACATAGCTTTCCGGCTCAGTGGGAAGATCGTAATTCACGACGTGCGTGACACCGTCAATGTCGATGCCGCGAGCGGCGACGTCGGTCGCGACAAGAACGTCGATCTGTTTTGTGCGGAATGCTTCGAGTGCTCGCTGTCGAGCACCCTGTGATTTGTTTCCGTGAATTGCGGCCGCCTTGATTCCGGCCAGCAGCAGTTTCTGAGCCAGCATGTTAGCGCCGCGTTTTGTTCGCGAGAAGACGATCGCTCGATCAACGTCAGGCTTCTTCAATATCTTCTTGAGCAGTTCTCGCTTGCCGTTTCGTTCGACATAGTAAACCTGCTGTTCAATTCGCTCGACGCTGGTCTTCTTTGGCGTCACGTTGACGCTCGTCGGGTTGGTCAGAAGTTGCCGAGAGAGGTCAATGATATTTGGCGGCATCGTCGCCGAGAAAAACAGCGACTGTCGTTTTTCTGGCAGCTGTTTGATGATTCGCTTCAGGTCTGGCAGGAAGCCCATGTCGAGCATCCGGTCGGCTTCGTCGAGGACAAACACCAGAAGATGATTGAGGTGAATGTAGCCTTGATTCATTAAGTCGAGCAAACGCCCGGGAGTTGCGACAAGGATGTGCGCTCCTTTGTTTAATGCTCGCACCTGGCTGTTCTGGCTGACTCCGCCGTAGACAAGGACGTGTTTCAGCGGCAGATTCTTGCCGTAGGTCGCAAAACTGTCGCCGATCTGAATCGCCAGTTCGCGAGTTGGTGCCAGGACCAGAACGTGAGGGCAGTTTGGCTTACTTCGAAGTTGCTCTTCGCCCAGGCGATTGAGAATAGGCAGCGCGAACGCGGCGGTCTTGCCGGTTCCTGTTTGAGCACATCCGAGAACGTCGCGGCCGGAAAGTGCGGCCGGAATCGTTTGAGCCTGAATGGGCGTCGGTGTTTCATATTTCTCATCTGCCAGTGCGCGATGCAGTGGTGCGATAAGATCAATTTCCGCGAAAGTCTTCAAAGTGATTCCTTGCAAAGGTTGCAGTGGAGCCCGTCTTCCAAATGCTGGTCTCGCGACGAGAATCCAGAAGAACACTCAACGAAAATCGCCAAACCAGCGATTCAGGGATGGTGGTGAGCCGTAGTTGACGTAGATTGAAAAGCGAATTCGCTTACTCAGGAATTCTGGACAAACAAGAAAGTCACAGAATTCAGTGCGTCATTTACGACGCCAGCGGCTTTTCCATAGCGGTCAACTCAACCGATGGTCGGCAGCAAAAGTGCCGAAGGAAAGTCGACACCTTATTAAACGGGCGGCTGGAGAATCCAACTCCGCCTCATTACCCGTTTGATCGAAAAACACTATCCGGTCAAATGTGGACAGTATTACTCGCTTTATTCGATCAGATTCAGTCAGTTTTAGATTTCGAATACTGAATCGTCAGCCAGTTTATCGCCGTCGCCCAGGAAACGCCAGACGGATCAGGAAACGCACGTGGCGTTGGGCAAGCTCTGCCTGGTGAAGTTCTTCCATGAGCGACTCAGCCATGAAATCCCTGAATTAAACATAAGGCCGCAATCGAGTGTCCAAAGATATTCCTCTGTTTATTTGTGAACTACACGATTTTCCATTCTGGTGTCTTTTGAAATTCGTTACTCAGAATTTACGAAGCACAACAACTGACCATTCTCGAGCGACACGAAAATCTTGCCCGACGCATCAACGGCAACTCCGCCTTTGACTGCCGTGGCCGGTAACTTTTTGACCCAGAGATCAGCCCCGTCTTTTACGTTGATTGCTGCTAAAAAACTTTGCTCGGGCTTCTCGTCCGGATGGCCAGCACCTAGCAGGCGGTCATCCGTGACGACGAAGCTGGTGAAGCGCCGGTCAGCTTTATCTTTCCAGAGGTCTTGCGGGACGGTACCGCCTCGACCTCGCCGACGCAGAAACTCGCGAGCGGCGTCTTTGACCATTCCCTGAGTTCCTGGTGGCAGCGGCGACTGCAGTGACAGATTGCCGAACATGCTGCCTTCGTAGCTGGCATCATGGCAGAGCGTGTTGCCGTTGCCGCATTTGTATTCGAGCGAGACGTACTTTCCGTAGTTCGGATAGTACGGGTAGAACGCCGTGCGGAACTGCGAGTTGACGTCGGATCGCGGCTCGTTGAGACACTCCAGGGTTTTCAGGTCGTAGCGAGCGGTCTCATAGACGCCTCCCCCGAGGAATCGCAGTTCGCCGTTCACGATTTGCAGGTTGCCCTGCATGCTGATTCCGCTGTCGACCTGTTCGGACAACGTTCCTGATGAGTCGTTGTGGGCTTGCAGTTTTCCCGTCACTGCATCCAGAGCGACGAGGAATGTTCCGTCGTAATGAGTAATTCCGGCAGCCGCATAGACCGTTCCGCTTTCGACCACGACTCCGCCAGCGACAGGCCAGCGGGAAAGGAGTCGGTCGTAAACACTAATCCATCGATCCTGCGGCGCGATGCGGAAGGTCCACAGCGGTCGGCCGGTTTTCGCGGCGAAAGCGTAAACGCGACCGTCCGCACAACCGACAAAGACTCGGCCTTTGGCAATGGATGGCGGATAGTAAACCGGGCCAGCGGTGTAAGCCTTCCAGACAGTTTTTCCCGAGTCATCAATGGCACGGACAACTCCCGTTCGGTCGGCAATGAAGACAAGTCCGCCCGCGGCAACAGGCGCGGTCGGCAGTTCTGACTCACAGATTTCAGTCTGCCAGGCCAGTTTAATCCCGTCCGGTAGAGCGTTTTGGGTTTTGTCCGTTCTTTCGTTGTCGCCTCGCCACGTTGTCCAGTCAGCAGTCTGAATGTCGAGACTCGGGACACGCGAGGTATCGTCAAATACGTTGAGCGCATCGGCGTAAAGATCGTCACCCAGGTCATGCGAGTGCTCCGCGAAGTCGCCAGCGGGGCGCAGTCCAATGTTTCCATAGAGCGAAAGCTGACATCCGCACATCCACGGTCCCCAGTAAAGATGACCGTTCGAAATCAGTACGCCGTCCTGACAGGGAGGTCTCATGGGGGCAATGTGCGTTGCCTGGTTGGATTCCGTCATGACTCGGACCGTGCCGCCAGAAGCCCGGAAGAAGATACTGTCGGCACATCCGGTCGCTCGCGTACAGGCTCGTCGTGCCGGGAAACTCGCCAGCACGTTGCCGGTCTTATAGTCGAGCCTCATGCCGCTGGTTTTCTGGGGTCCGGCTGCGTAGACCGCGTCTTCCCGCAGCACCAACTGCAGATTTCCGACGTCGTTGGTCCATTTCAGCTTTCCGTCGAGGGCTGATGCAACGACCATCTCTTTCCGCTGAGGACCTGAGAAGAACAGCAGATCGTTCGCGCACTTCATGTAGCACGTCGTGGCGTACCCGGTGACGTAATGCTGAGCGCGTTCGTTGGGGCCGATCGCTGCCAGTAAATCCTTGTCGACGTTTCTCCAGAGGAGCTTGCCTGTTTTCGCATCGATGCACGCGAGGAAATGTTCCGGGCTGCAAACGTAGATCTTTTCGTCCTTCATGCAGACCGCGCGAGCGTCCAGAAACTCGTCGTCTCGATAATGCCAGAGTTGCTTACCGGTTTTTCGATCCAGCGCCACG
>JACLAC010019963.1_pt1 | contig 12808 bp, 8 predicted proteins | sample 8027881 | NCBI WGS metagenome assembly JACLAC01 (sample SAMN15725517, study PRJNA655200) | protist metagenome | isolation source: fluorescence activated cell sorting (FACS) single amplified genomes of... | place: Spain: Blaines Bay Microbial Observatory, Mediterranean Sea | collected 2016-01-19 | reverse complement strand
TCCGGCAGCTTGCCGAGGAGCACGAGCGGGAGCTCAGCGTTTGCATCGTCGAGAAAGGTTCTGAGGTCGGAGCGCACATCCTGTCCGGCGCGGTGCTCGAGCCTCGTGCGCTCAACGAGCTGTTTCCGAACTGGGAAGAGCTGGGCGCCCCGCTCAACACGCCGGTCACCGATGAGCAATTCATGTTCCTGACCGACTCCGGCGGATTCAGCTGTCCGAATGCGTTCCTGCCTCCGCCGATGAAAAATCACGGGAACTACATCATCAGCCTGGGAAACTTGTGCCGCTGGCTCGGTGAACAAGCCGAGGCGCTCGGAGTAGAGATCTATCCCGGATTCGCCGCCGCCGAGGTGCTCTATCACGATGATGGCTCCGTCAAGGGCATCGCCACCGGCGACATGGGAGTCGGTCGTGATGGCGAGCAAACCGAGAATTACATGGCGGGCATGGCGCTGCACGCGAAGTACACGTTTTTCGCAGAGGGGTGTCGGGGGCATCTCGGTAAGCAGCTGATGGAGCGGTTCAACCTCCGGGCAGATGCGGAGCCCCAGACCTACGGAATCGGGATCAAGGAGCTGTGGGAAGTCGATCCGAGCGTTCACCGCAATGGGCTGGTCGTGCATACCGCAGGTTGGCCTCTGGGGACCCACACGTACGGCGGCTCGTTCCTGTATCACTTGGAGAACAATCAAGTGGCGGTGGGCTTCGTGGTCGGTCTCGACTATCAGAACCCTTACTTGTCCCCGTTCGAAGAGTTTCAGCGCTACAAGACGCACCCGAAGATCCGTCCGGTCTTCGAAGGCGCGCGGCGTATCGCGTACGGGGCGCGGGCGCTGAACGAGGGCGGGCTGCAATCCTTGCCGAAGCTTACGTTTCCTGGCGGTGTTCTGGTGGGATGCGAGGCCGGCACGCTGAATACGCCGAAGATAAAAGGCAGCCATACCGCAATGAAGTCGGGGATGTTGGCTGCCGAAGCGGTATTCGAGGCATTGGGCGCAGACCGGAGTTCCGACGAGGTGACGACTTACAGCGAGCGCTTCGAGGCCTCTTGGGTCTACGAGGAACTCCACCAGGCGCGTAACGTCCGACCTGCGTTTCGTTGGGGGCTTTGGGGCGGCACGCTGTATACCGGGATCGACCAAGTGCTCTTCCGCGGGAAGGCGCCGTGGACGCTCAAGCACGGGCATGTCGATCACGAGCGTCTCAAGAAGGCGTCGGAGTGCACCCCCATCGAATACCCCAAGCCCGATGGTGAGGTTAGCTTCGACAAGCTTTCTTCTGTGTATCTGTCGGCGACCAATCACGAGGAGAATCAGCCCATTCACCTCACCTTGAACGACGACTCGGTTCCGGTGGCGGTAAATTTAACGGAATACGACGGCCCTGAGGCCCGCTTCTGCCCTGCGGGGGTTTACGAATACGTGATGGAGAACGGTGCGGAACGCCTGCAGATTAATGCGCAGAACTGCGTGCACTGCAAAACGTGTGACATAAAGGACCCAACCCAAAACATAAACTGGGTCGTGCCAGAAGGGGGCGGGGGGCCTAATTACCCGAATATGTAGCCAGCGTTACTCGAGGTCGCCCGATTATGCAGACATACAACCCGCCCTTGCGCGACATGCGCTTTGTGCTCCATGAGGTGCTGAAAGCACCAGCGTGCTTGTCCATGCTCGAGGGCTTTGAAGAGGTCAACGAAGCGCTGCTTGATACCGTGCTCGACGAAGCGGGCAAGATTTTCGAGGAGGTCGTTTTTCCTACGAACGTTGTCGGTCACCGGGAGGGCTGCAAGTTCGAGGACGGGCAGGTCATTACGCCGGCCGGTTTCAAGGAAGCTTACGACGTGCTCGTCGAAGGCGGGTGGTTCGCCTTGTCGGCTGATCCCGAGTACGGCGGACAAGGGTTGCCCGAGACCCTCACCTTCGTTTTCGACGAGATGTTTTGCTCGTCTAACATGGCGCTCAGTCTCTACCCGGGTCTGACCCACGGCGCCTACATCGCCCTGCATTCACATGCCAGCGACACCCTGAAGCGCTCGTTCCTCCCAAAGATGGTCACCGGAGAGTGGACGGGCACCATGTGCTTGACCGAGCCCCATGCGGGTACCGATCTCGGGATGATCCGTTCGAAAGCTGATCCGAAAGCCGACGGCAGCTATGCGGTGACGGGCACTAAGATCTTCATCACCGCCGGTGAGCACGAGATGGTCGACAACATCATTCATCTCGTGCTTGCGAAGCTCCCCGATGCCCCGCCGGGAGTCAAGGGGATTAGCTTGTTCTTGGTGCCGAAGTACCTGCTTGACGAGAACGGCAATCCGGGGGAGCGTAACGCGGTTCAATGCCTCTCCATCGAGGAGAAGATGGGCATCAAGGGCGTGCCTGCGTGTGTCATGGGATTCGAAGACGCGACCGGCTATCTCGTGGGGGAGCCGCACAGCGGGCTCGCCGGCATGTTTACGATGATGAATCACGAGAGGCTAGCGGTCGGTATGGAAGGGTTGGGTCTCGCGGAGACCGCGTACCAAAGTGCGGTCAATTACGCCAATGAGCGGCTCCAGGGGCGCTCCGTCAACGGTGCCAAGCAGCCCGAGGCTCCGGCCGACCCGATCATGGTGCATCCTGACGTTCGCCGGATGCTGCTGACCACCAGGGCATACGTAGAAGGGGGCCGGGCGCTCGCCATGTGGGTGGGTATGCACATTGACATCGCGCAGCGGCACACCGACGCCGCTGAGCGTGAGCGCGCGGACGACGTAGTCCAGCTGCTCACGCCCGTGCTCAAGGCGTTCCTGACCGACCTCGGCTCGGAGCGCACCAACGAGTGCTTGCAGGTCTTCGGCGGCTCGGGCTACATCTCTGATACCGGGATGGAGCAGCTCGTGCGCGATGCGCGTATCGCCCAGATCTACGAAGGCACCAACGGCATTCAAGCGAATGACCTTGTCGGTCGCAAGCTCTTCCAAGCGAAGGGGCGGCTCATAAAGGGATTTCTCGCCGATGCTGAAGCGTTCGCGGAAGCGCGCCGCGATAACGCTGAGCTTGCCGAGTTTCTGGCGCCGTATGCTGAGGGTCTCGAAGCACTCGCGTCCGTGACCGAGTGGCTGGTCGAGGCAGCATCGACCAATCGTGAGGAACTCGGTGCTGCCGCCGTCGACTACCTTCGGTTGATGGGTATGGTGTGCTTGGCGCGGATGTGGGTAGGCATGGCGGAAGTTTCCCTTGCCGCCGCGGGCGGCGACAACACGGGCTTTTACGACGCGAAGATCAAGACGGCGCGCTATTTCATGGGGCGTTTGATGCCGCAAGCGGGCGCGCTCGCGGCCGCCATCCGCTCCGGTGCGGACACCTTGATGGCACTGGAGGCCGAGGCGTACTGAGCGGTGCGCCGCACCTGGCGCCGTACCCGCGGGGGCGCGTCCGTGCCTTGGCCGCTGTGGGTGAGGGCCGTGTTGGGTTTGTGCACTTCGAAGAGGGAAGCCTATGAACGGATCCGCCAAATCGCCGGAGTTTTCCCCGGTGCGGTGGGCGCGCCCGCTCGCCGGGGTTGCATTGCTTGCGCTCAACCTCGGCGCACTCGCCCAAGACAATGCGCCGGTGGCCGATGCCGCCGCCGCGGTGCCCAAGGCATCGTGCAGCGCGCCGGCTGTCCCGGAGCAATTTCGCGACGATGGCGCTCAGATCCGGTTCGTCGAGCGCGCTCGGACCTACGAGGCTTGTATGCAGGCGTTCATCGAAGCTAGGCGCAGGGATGCCGCGGCCCACACGGAGGCTGGCAACGCTGCGGCGGGCGAGTTCAACGCGTTCGCCGCAGCGGTTGCGGAGATACAACCGCCCCCGACGCAGTAGGCGTGGTTCAGCTGCTCTGCGTTGCGGGGGGAGGCGCTTTGGGGGCGCTGCTGCGTTTCTACCTGTCCACCGTGGTCAATGTTTGGTACGGCACGTCGTTTCCCCTCGGCACGCTGGCAGTGAACCTTCTAGGCTCCGCTCTCATGGGGTATCTCTATGTCCTGTTCGGTGAGCGCATGCACGTGGTACCCGAGGTGCGGCTTGCCTTGATGGTGGGGCTACTCGGCGGATTCACCACCTTCTCGACCTTCTCGATCGAGACCGTGGGTCTTCTGCAGTCCGGCGAAGTCGTGCGGGCCGGATTGAACATCTTAGGCTCGGTGGGACTTTGCCTCCTCGGCTGCTGGGGGGGCATGTGCCTTGGGCGCCTCGGTGCGCCCTGACCGATGAGTCACCCAATAGCGCCTCGATTGCGTGAACGTTGACAGCCGGGCATCCCGCGCTAGCTTTAGAATCGTTTCCCCGGACTTATGGCGCGGATGATGGACAACCTTTGGGAAAATTGCCGCACTGGGCTTTGGAATCTCGTCTGGACCGCGAATTTGACGTCGCTCAACGGTGGCCGGGCCGGGCTCGTACGTTTCATGCGGGTCGGGCATATGGTGGTGCGCGAGGTTGCCGCCGGCCAACTGACATTGCGTGCGATGAGCCTGGTCTACACGACATTGCTATCGCTCGTTCCGTTGCTGGCTGTGAGTTTCTCGGTGCTCAAGGGGTTCGGCGTGCACGACCAGCTCGAACCCGCGTTGCTCAATGTCTTGAGCCCTCTCGGCGAGAAAGCGAGCGAGATCACTGCGCGCATCGTCGAGTTCGTTGAGAACGTGCGGGTCGGGCTTCTCGGCTCGCTCGGCTTCGGACTCCTCCTCTACACGGTGATTTCCCTCGTTCAGAAAGTGGAGGGTGCGTTCAACTATACGTGGCGCGTCCGGCGCAATCGCCCGCTCAGCCAGCGCTTCAGCGACTATTTGAGCGTCTTGCTCGTAGGTCCGCTCCTTGTATTCACGGCGATGGGGTTGATGGCAACGCTGACGTCGTCTGCGCTGGCGCAAGGCATGCTGTCGATACCCGCCTTAGGTTGGGTCGTTACCGCGGCAAACGCGTTCTTGCCCGTGCTGCTTATCGTGTCCGCCTTCACTTTCGCTTACATGTTCTTGCCCAACACGAAGGTACGCTTGCGCCCGGCCCTGACTGGTGCGGTGGTCGCCGGATTGCTGTGGCATTTGATCGGCTGGGCCTTTGCGACCTTCGTCGTGACCTCCACCTCCGCCACCCAAGCGATCTACTCGAGTTTTGCCATCTTGATCATTTTCATGCTCTGGCTCTACTTGTCGTGGCTTACCTTGCTGATCGGCGCCAGCGTGGCTTTTTATACCCAGCATCCAGAGTATCTCGGGCTGCTGGTCGGAGAGCTCAATATCTCCAGCCGAATGAAGGAACGGTTGGCTCTAGAGTGCGCGTTCGTGATCGCGCAGCGCCATTACTACGGATTGCCTCCCTTGCGAGCGGCAGAGCTTGCCCAACGCCTGCGGGTGCCAGTCGATCCCGTGGATGAGATGCTCGGTGCTCTCGGCGAAACAAGGGTGCTCGTGGAGACGGGAAATTCCGCCTGGTTGCCCGGACGGGACTTGAGCCTAATCGGTATTGAAGAGGTGCTGGACATGGTGCGGCAAGCGAGCGAGAGCAGCTACTTGAATCAGGATCGGTTGCAGACGGACCCCGCGGTGGACGGTCTTGTCGAGGCGCTTGCGCGGGCACAAGAAACGGCGCTCGATGGGCGGACCTTGCGCGACCTCGTCGCCGATCACCCGCCCCCCGGAGCCCGAGCTCGCGAGCGCTGGTGCGGCACAGATACCCATCGCCTCGGACGACGGCGGGGCGGAAACGTGAGCGCTATCAACGTGGCAGGATATGGCGCCTGGGGCTCCCCCGTGACCACCGACGTGATGGTCGCCGGCGGCGTGCGGTTCGCAGGCCTGGTGGCAGAGGGTGCGAACTGCTACTGGGTCGAGGGTCGGGCGAGCGAAGGCGGGCGGAACGTGCTGGTACGCCGCGATGTGAGCGGCGTTCAACAGGACTTAACGCCGAGCCCCTACAACGTGCGGACCCGAGTGCACGAGTACGGCGGTGGCGCGTTCGCGGTGCACGAAGACAGCGCTTGGTTTGTGAACTTCGATGACCAGCGCATCTACCGGGCCACCGCAGGAGGGGAACCGGTTGCGTTGACCCAGGCGGGGAAGCTGCGCTACGCGAACCTGACGGTTGATGCGGCCCGCGGCCGCTTGATCTGCGTGGTGGAGGACCACGCCGCCGATGGGGAACCCGAGAACTTTCTCGCCGCAATCGACATGGTCTCCGGCGAGCTCTCCCGCCTTGCCTCAGGGCACGACTTTTATTCGAGTCCGGCATTGAGCCCTGATGGTCACTGGGTCGCATGGCTCACTTGGGATCATCCGCGCATGCCGTGGGACGGGACGGACCTGTGGGTGGCCGAGATCGCAGCCAGCGGGGTGCCCGAAGAGCCGAAATGGATCGCTGGCGGAGAGACCGTCTCGGTGTTTCAACCCGCATTCTCGCCGAGCGGGGAACTCTTCTTCGTTGCCGATCCGAGTGGCTGGTGGAACTTGTATGCGTGTGCCCCCCCGGGCGTGCCCGGTGCCGGCCCCGGCGCCGTGCGCGCAGTACATGTGGGGCCCCGCGAGCTCGGCCGGCCGCAGTGGGCTTTCGGAATGCGGTGCTACGGGTTCTACGAGGAGCGTATTCTTGCCACATTCTGCGAGGCAGGGACATGGCGGTTGAGCTGGATCGACCCGGTCAGCGGCAGCATGGAAGCGATAGACACTGCGTTCGGCGAGATCGATGCCTTCGCCTTCGGGGCCTCGGACGTTTACGTGCTGGGTGGCGGGCCGGATCGCGCGGTTTCCCTCGCGCGTCTCGATCTCGACACCAGCGAATTGCAGATCTTTCGGGTCAGCTCAACGGTGACGTTGGAGCCCGAGTGGCTGTCTGTGGCCGAGCCCATAACGTTTCCCACGAGCGAAGGCGACGAGGCACACGGGTACTTCTACGCGCCGCGCAATCCCCAGTGGGCGGCGCCCGAAGGTGAGCGGCCGCCATTGATTGTGATCGGGCATGGTGGACCGACCGGCGCGACATCGACGACCTTCAGCCCGGCGATTCAATATTGGACGACACGTGGATTCGCGGTGCTTGATGTGAACTATCGGGGGAGCACCGGCTACGGACGTGCCTACCGCGACCGGTTGAAGGGGCAATGGGGGGTGTTTGACGTTGCCGACTGTGTGCACGGCGCGCGAGCCTTGGTCGAGCGGGGGCAGGTCGACGGCGCTCGTCTAACGATTCGGGGCGGTAGCGCCGGTGGCTACACCGCACTGGCCGCGCTCGTGTTTCACGAGACGTTTACCGCTGGCGCCAGTTACTACGGCATCAGTGAGCTCGAGGCACTTGCACGCGACACGCACAAGTTCGAATCGCGATACCTCGATCAGCTGATCGGCCCCTATCCCGAGACCCGTGCTCGTTACCGAGCACGCTCCCCAATTCATCACACCGACCGGTTGTCATGTCCCGTGATCTTCTTCCAAGGCTTGGAGGACAAGGTCGTGCCGCCAAATCAAGCCGAGATGATGGTGCAGGCGCTCAAGTCCAAAGGCTTGCCCGTCGCGTACCTGCCCTTCGAGGGGGAGCAGCACGGTTTTCGCGCCGCCGCCACTATCAAACGCACATTGGAGGCAGAGCTCGACTTCTACGGCCGTATCTTCGGCTTCTCTCCTGCCGATGATATCGAGCCGGTGCGTATCGAAGGCCTGGGCGGCGCGTGATGCTCCTGCCCTCGATGGTCTTCTTCCGAGACCGGGCGGAGATGGACGGCGCTGGCCCGCAAGGTTGTGCTGCCAAGCTCTCCGAGACCATTGCGCGTGAACCATCCCATCCCCCGGGCGGTTCATGGGCGCCAACACGCACCCCGGCCCGGGAGCTCACGCTGATGGTTGTCAACGTTTCCCGGTGAGTGTGGTGCGGGCATGGTCGGCGCTGAAGCGCGTCCAGCGGCTGAGCACCCAGGTGCTCGAGAGTCGATATCCTGCGCATGCAGGCTCGGGAAACGGAATTGTCGAGCGGGAGCTGCACGGGCAGGTGTTAATCTTCGATGAGCGCGGCACGTGGATGTTGCCAAACGGAACGGGAACGGTATTTCGAAACCGTTGCCGGTGGCGTCTCGAGGAAAAACTGCTGACCCTCGAGCACTTACGGCACGGCGAGGGTAATCCGGTCTTGCTCGCGGTGTTCGAGCCGCTCGAAGGGAATGTGCTGCGCCCGAAGGCGCCGCACTGGTGCGACCCGGACACCTATGACGTGGAGATGGTGTTTGAGCACACTGCGGTGACGCTCTACTGGAACGTCGCTGGCCCCGCTAAGGAGTACCGGATGCGTACGGTGTACTCAGCCTCAGCCGACTCGGCCTTGCCATCTGACACGAGAGATTCCCTAGCGTAATCTATTCTTACTCTCTCGGGGGGAAGTGAACCAAAGGAAGGACGCGCCGTTATCTCCCCGGCGGCGCGGCGCAAAGGAGACGGCGTGACAACGACGAGCAAGCTCGACTACGAGGTGATTGTCATCGGTGCTGGCGTGTGCGGCATCTACCAGATCAAGCGGTTGATGGACCTGGGTGTCAATGCAACCGTGCTCGAGGCTGCTCCCGATCTCGGTGGCACCTGGTACTGGAACCGCTACCCCGGCGCTCGATTCGACTCCGAGAGCTACACCTACGGTTACTCGTTCTCCGAGGAGTTGCTCCAGGAATGGCATTGGAAAGAGCGATTCTCCAGCCAGCCCGAGAACCTGAAATACTTGAACTTCGTTGCCGACAAGTTCGGTCTTCGCGGCCACATGCAATTCAACGCCAAGGTTGTCTCCGCACACTTCGAGGAGGACGCTGGTAACGATGACTCGAGCCGTTGGCGGCTTCAGCTCGAGGACGGCCGGGAGTTAACGAGCCGGTTTGTGATCATGTCGGTGGGGTTGCTTTCCATACCGACCTTGCCGCGGTTAGAGGGCATGGAATCGTTCAAGGGCGAGTCCTTCCACACGTTCTATTGGCCGCACAATCCCGTCGAGATGGCCGGGAAGAAAGTTGCGGTGATCGGTACCGGCGCGACGGCCATCCAAGTGATCGGGGAGATCGCGGACAAGGTCGGTGAGCTGACTGTCTTTCAAAGGCGCCCAAATTGGGGTGCGCCACTGAACAACAGCGCAATCTCGGATGATGAGATGGCGCAGATCCGCGAGGGGTACGATGCGATCTTTGCCACCTGTGCCCGTACGCCCGGGGGCTTCGAGCACGAGCCGGATCGCCGGGGGTTTTGGGAAGTTTCCCGAGCAGAGCGGGTTGCGTTGTGGGACCAGCTCTACGATGAGCCGGGGTTCGCGATCTGGCTCCGCAATTTCCGGGAGATCTTTACGGACGAAGATGCTAACGCGGAGCTCTCCGAATACATCGCCGAACGCATCCGCCAGCGGGTAGAAGATCCGGATACCGCGGAGAAGCTGATCCCGCGCGACCATGGCTTCGGCGTGCAGCGTGTACCGATGGAAACCCACTACTACGAGGCGTTCAATCGGGACAACGTTCATCTGGTGGACATCAGCGAGACACCGCTCGAGCGGGTCACGGAAACCGGCCTCGAGACCACAGGGGGCCACTACGAGTTTGACATGATCGTGTATGCCACCGGTTTCGATGCGCTGACCGGCGCTTACGACCGCATCGACATTCGCGGGGTCGACGGGGTGCGCTTGCGTGAGCAATGGCGCGACGGACCGTCGACGTATCTCGGCATGTTGGTCCACGGATATCCGAACCTGATTATGCCCTCGGGGCCGCAGAGCGGATCGGCATCCACGAACTACCCTCGTGGTATCGAAAATGGGGTGAATTGGTGTACCAGCTTCCTCGAGTATCTCTGGGAGCGCGGGATCGGGCGGGCCGAAGCGTCGCAATCCGCCCAGGGAGACTGGACCGAACACGTCAAGCAGATGTACTCCGTCATGCTCATGCGCAAAGCGAAGTCGTGGTTTACCGGATACAACTCGAACGTCGAGGGGCACGAGGAAGGTAAGATCCGGTATCTTGTGTACAACGGTGGCACACCGAAGTATGTATCCCGCATCACGGAGGTCGCGGCCGGCGGCTACACCGGCATTGTGCTGTCTTCCCGCAGTGCGCCGCCGCCCGCGGGTGAGCACTATCCGCAAGGGCATGCTGCGGACTAAGCGCCGCCGATCCGAGTCGCGAGGAGACTACCGTGGAAACTGTCATCGTCGGCGCAGGCGCGCTCGGAACCATAATCGCCGCCCACTTGGCGGAAGCGGGGCATGACGTGACCCTGGTCGCCCGCGGTGCCCGGGCACGCTGGCTGCGTGAGCACGGCATGCAGGTTCGGGGGCTGCTCGATGCGAAACTGCCGGCTAACGTCGTGGAAGACCCATCAACGCTGGGTGATACCGATACCTTGATCCTTGGCGTCAAGACCTATCAGATGGATGAAGCATTGGCCCCGATCCGTCACCTCCGGCCGCGTAACGTGTTCTCGGTCGCGAACGGCGTGATGAAAAACGAGCAGCTCGCGGACGTCTACGGAGCCGACCGGGTGCTTGGATGCATGGCCGACACGAGTGGGGAGCTGCACACCGACGGCGTGGTGGAGTTCACCCGTAACGTCTCTTTGAACGTGGGCCCGTTTGCCGCGAGCTCCCTCACCGACCCGAGCGATGTTGCATCGACGATCAACGCAAGCGGGCTTGTGTGCAATGCGGCCGATGACATTGCGTCCGTGGAATGGTCGAAGTTCGTGCCTTGGACCGCAATGTTCGTGCTGTCGCTGATTGCCCGGCGGACCACGGGGCAGTATCTGTCCGAGCCTTCGCTCGCCGGCGTGGCGGTGCGCATGATGCGCGAGGCTGGTGCCGTCGCCCAACGCCTCGGGATCCCCCTCAGCGACGACGCTCCGATGCCCGTTGCCAAGATTATCGGCGCCGGAAGCGACCAAGAGGCTGTCGACCACGTGCTTGCCGTCGGCGGCGTGTTCTCCGAGAACGCACCGACCCACCGAATGTCGTCGCTCCAGGACCTCGAAGCCGGTCGTCGTATCGAGGTCGAAGGCACGGTGGGTTACCTCGTGCGCAAGGCTGAGGAACTCGGGGTTTGCGCGCCGACGTTAGCGCTCAACTACCAGCTCGTCCGAGGCATCGACGCGCTGCAAGCGTGAGCTGTATCCGCAGGCACATCGTCCACCGGCTTGCTCGAGGGCCCGTCAGTCGAGTGTGACCGTGAAAACTTTCGAAACTCGTGCGGTGCCCGGTCAGGTGGTCGGGATTGCAAAATCCGGCACGATGCCGCTCAGCGCGACGTAGCGATCGACATCGAGCCCGCGGAAGAGCCCTTGATCGGTGACGAGAACGGTGCGGAGGCCTGCGGCCGCCCCGCCCAGAATATCGGTATGAAGGGTGTCGCCGACCATAGCGACCCGTGCTCTGTCTATTGCCGCTTCGCGGTGAGCCGCAGCCCGTGTGAGTGCGGCCTCGAAGGCATCGCCAAAGGGTTTGCCGAGAAATGCCACTTCAATCAGGCAAGCATCCGCAAGCGCATGGGCAAAGGCGCCGGGCTCGATCGAAAACCCGTCATCGAGTGGTGCAACGAGATCGGGGTTGCCACACAGCACCGGACGTTGCCGTCCCTCGAGGGTGGCGTGCAATAACGCCTGGCGGTTCGGCGTCCAGCCGCGTCGACTCAAGTAGACAAACCCATCCACTTGATCATAGACCGCCGCGTCGTCTCCGAGATGACAACACGGTACCCCCAAGCTTTCGATATTGGAGTAAGCGGGCGCTGCGACCCCCCAGCACATATGACTCGGAAACGCGCTGAGCGCCGTGACGAGCACGTTTCGGCTGGAGCATACTTGCCACGGTTCGAAATCAAAGCCGAGCGACCGATACTTCGCGAGGGCTGCCGTGTCGTCGCGGGTGGCGCCGTTCGAGAGCACGATCAAGGTCTTACCGGCTTGGGTGAGCTTCGCTACTGCGCCCTGGGCGCTCGCGACCGGGCGCTCGCCGACGTTGAGCACGCCGAATGCATCTAGGATGAACACATCGAAGTCGTCGGCGAGCGCAAGTAGATCCGCCGCCTTCGTTGACTGGTCCGGAAACGTTGCGGAAGGTAGACGGGTTCGGACTTCCTCGTACCGGTTGAACGCCCACACTGCGTCGGCGTTTGTCGCGTCGTCCCAACCCCCCGCTGGGAATGTCAGGTTGCTACTCACTCGTCGTCCATGGGGACCACGCGCTCGCGTGCTGGTGCTTGAGCTCTGGGTGGAGCATCTCGCTGAGGATCTCCAGCGATTCGATGAGCCGGGGACCGGGGCGGTTGAAGAACTGATGTCCGTCGGCTACCGCGACCCGGCGGAGCCGGAGCGCGCGCGGTGGAAGCCATGGGGCACGGCGCTGTGACGCGGTCGTCTCGGCTTCGCCCCGGGCGCGATCGAAGCCGCAGGGAAAGATGGCCACAACGTCTGGGTCGGCGTCGAGCAAAGCCTGGGGGTCGAGCCACGGAGAGTGCTCGCCGGGTGCCCCGAATACGTTACGGCCTCCCGCCAGGCCGACGAGCTCCGGTATCCAGTTGCCCGCGGCCATCAAGGGCTCTATCCATTCGATGCACGCCACGCTCGGTCGGGGTAGCCCGTCCACACGAGCGAGCACTTGCTCGATGCGCGCCTCGACTTCGTGTCTCAAGGGAGCCGCCCGCGCGGGAATGTCGAGCGCCGAGGCGGCGGCGTCGAAGGATGCCCATACCTCGGAGAGTGTTGCGGGCGCTAGAGAGACGATCTCGGGACGGCGTCCAGTGAAGCTCGCGAGCGCCGACTGGAGGTCGTCCGGGGTGACGG
>JACLAC010009677.1_pt1 | contig 12811 bp, 12 predicted proteins | sample 8027881 | NCBI WGS metagenome assembly JACLAC01 (sample SAMN15725517, study PRJNA655200) | protist metagenome | isolation source: fluorescence activated cell sorting (FACS) single amplified genomes of... | place: Spain: Blaines Bay Microbial Observatory, Mediterranean Sea | collected 2016-01-19 | reverse complement strand
TTTCCTCCTAAGCGAGGGGGCCTGACCCGTGGCTTCCATCTTCTATTCATGTTTTCATGAAACAGGGCGATCAGCCATAGGTGGGAGAAGGAGTCAAGTCCGGCAATCGCTTCACGGTGTTGAGTGTCATTGGGCAAGGTCAGTTTGGCCCAAGCGCCCTTGACGAGACCAGCTTGTCTCGGTATACCAAACTTCTCAGGGTAGCAGGTGGCGAGCTTTCCGATGGGTGTGAGGGCTAGGGGCGTTGTCATGACTGCACAAAATCCCCCGATTGAGGTCTTGTAAAGGCTTTAGACTAAACTGATGGATAAGCTGTGCTTTTGTGCCTGGTGACCCACTCTGGAGTTCGCAGCTGAGCAAACCCCACATATGCGGTGTCCTGGACCCGGGCTAACAAAGGAGGTTTTGCATCGCAAACAACTGCGTAGCTTTCGTTTTGCTTGTGGCGCGATAAGGCTATAAAAATAATTTTCTTTTTCGTCCTTCAGACTGCTCATGTGATCTTCCTTGTGATGCGTTGACCCTTTTGTCGTCCGAAATGCGGGGGAGGTTTTAATGAATCTATTGTGAACTCCTTCACATCGTTTCTGGGGGCCCCATCTGATTTTGCTAAACCTCTAAAAAATTGAGTCTTAATCGGATATCGTCTCATTTGAATGAAAAGAGTTGATCAATGGTTTTTTTGGGAATAGTTATGTTTTCGGTTGATTCCGTCGCTTTAAAAATATGCCAGCAGAGCAAGTCGATATTCGTAAAGATGTAGAAGATAACTACGAGTGTTTCTACGACTTTTTGGATATGGTTTCCTTTGAGGTGTCGAGATATCTCAAGCCTTATTTGCCATTCCGTAACCCCCAAGGGCACTCCTTAGAGGACCCTGCCGTTTTATCCCGTGATGTTTACAACACAACGGAAAAGTATTTTAAGAGTCGCTGCCAACTCGACCCTAAAAAAATCAATTATGAGCACTTCGCTTCTCATTTTGCCCAAACCTACAGAGAGACACTGCCAAACCCCGAAGGTGGAGTTGGTTTTGATACCAAAAAGATTAAGTTTATCGAGGAAGACATCATCGATGTGATCACCGATACGGCTCGCAAGGAGCTCTACAACTAAAGCACCGTTGGGTTTGATCGCTAAAGCTGATCGGCCTACCCGCCGAGTTTAGCCACCGGAGGCTTCAAACTTTTTGACGCCTGCTTTGTAGGCTTTAGAGGTTGCCCAGAAGAGGCATGCTAAAGCGATGCTCTGGCGCAGAAGCTCTCCCCAGCTCTCTTGACCAACGGCAATGCAGGCTGGAGAGTAAGCCGTGTACCTAAAGGGTAGCCAGCGACTGATCCACTCCAAATCCCCTTGTAAGTGTAGGGGGAAGAATTGTCCCGAGAAAAAACCGGCGAAGATGCTAATGGCGTAGATCAGGGACCAGATGTCTCCGACCCAGAAACTGAGAATCCCTAAAAAGGAAAAGAGCAGGTAGTTGATCAATAGCCCTTGGATGAGGGCGATGATAACTTTGGGGCTCATGAGGGAGCTTTTGGTGCTGTCGATGCCGATTTCGGGGAGCAGCCAAAGCTGAACGATGCCAAGGAGGATCAGGCAGCAGACCATCAGTCGTCCTTGCCGACATAAAACCCGTGCCAAGTTCATCCACAAAGGGTTCACGGGACGACACAGAACTAAGGCCATTTTACCACTGACGACAGGGACTTCGATCATTTGGGCAATGGTTTCTGAGCCTCTAAAGGGCAAATGCATCACTTGGGTGAAGATCAAAAGGCAAAAAAATGTGTCCCGTTCAATCTCACTGAAACGAGTGTCACTGCTGTCCCATATCTGCCACCAGAAGACACCCATCACGATGGCTTTGAATAAAGACTCCAACCAAAATAGGTAAAAATCAACTTTGAACTCTAGCCATTGCCTCAGTTCGAGGTAGAAAAAGGCGAGGTGCTTGTTCATCAGAGACTTTGTCCTTCGTAACGGCTAAGCCCTGCCTTCCATATTTTAGAGCAAAGCCAAACCCAAATGGCACTGATGGCTGAGGTGATCAATATGATCTTGGTCCAAGCGGTGTTTGAAGCTCCTTGGGCCAAGAGGGTTGGCCAATTGGACATGAACAATACGGGAAGGGCCGTGCACATCAAGACACGAAGGCTGGTCGGGAGGAGGTCGATGGGGTAGCGTGAAAAATCTCGGCTAGAGTAGACGATGCTTTTTAGGGAGGTGATCCTGCCAAAGGTGAAACCAAGGCTATTGACCGATAACATCACACTGCGCATGCAAATAGCCCCTAAAAGACAGCAGAAGCAGGCGGCCAATAGATTCCAAAAATCGACGTTATCCATCGTGATGGCCGTCGATATGACGATGAAAAGCCCCATCATGGCAGGTAAGATGGCCATTGCGCCCAGTCGCCTCAAAACAAGGCCAAAGTAGCTGTTTTCGGGACGAACCAGCACGACATTCAGCTCCCCACTAACGATCAGTTGATCGACCATTCCAGTCGCCCAGACGATTTCTTGTAAGGCGATGTTCATGGTGCCAAAGCCCGTCAGCATGATGCAGGCTTCAACGCTCCATCCTGATGACGGCGGAGGTGCTACGGCTTTCCAAAAGAAAATGTAAAAGACAATTTGAGAGCCGTAGAGGAAAATGTACGAGTAGAAGCTGAACTTGAACTCGCTACTGCGCAGCAGCGACAACCAGAAGTAGGTTGGCAATAAGCGCCAAGTTTTACTCCACATGGGACTTGGCGCCGAGTTATTTTCCTTCATGGCCAGCCTCAGCTAGTCCTTGGGCCCCGTAGATGTGGTGAACAACGTCTTCGAGTTCGGGCTCGCTCATGCTGAGGTCGAGAACTTCACAGCACTCCAGTAAGCTTTGTACAAAAGCAGAGAGCTCTACTTCGTCCGTTCTAAGGGTCCACCTTTCGCCATCTTGTCCGTCTTGTACGTTGACTTTGGCCTGGAGGGCTTCATAAACTTGAGGAGAGCGGATGTGTTTGGGGTGAAAGTGCAGTGTCTTTTCGCGCAGGGTGCTGCGCTTGAGTTGATCAACGGAGCCATCGTAGATCAACTGACCTTGGTCGATGAGCATCACTCGTTCACATAAGGATTCGATGTCCTTCATGTCGTGGGTGGTTAGTAGGACTGTGGTTTGTTCGACCTCGTTGACTTGCCTTAAAAATTCGCGGATTTCTTTTTTAGCGCTAGCGTCCAGACCTATGGTGGGTTCATCTAAAAAAACGATGTCCGGTTGGTGTAGTAAACTTGCGACAACTTCGCAGCGCATCCTTTGGCCAAAGGAGAGTTTTCTCACGGGGATGTGAAGCAGGTTGTTGATGGATAAGAGTTCGTTAAAAAAGCCCATGCGCTCTTTAAAGCGTTGGTCGCTCATCTCGTAAATGCGACGGTAAAGTTCAAAGGATGCACTGACAGGAACCTCGTATTCCAGAATACTTTTTTGCCCAAAGACGACGCCGATGTGATAGGTGTAGTGGTACCTTTGGGCATAGGGGTCCATCCCAACGCAGCGCACGGAGCCGGAATCTGGGCAAAGGATTCCCGTCAGCGTTTTGAGTGTGGTTGATTTCCCTGCTCCATTGGCCCCAATATAGCCGACAAATTCTCCTTTTTGAACCTGGAAACTGATGCCCTTTAAAACCTCTATTGGCTCCCAGTGGCGCACCAGAATATTTTTGGTTTTTGCCCAGACGCCTCTGCCTTCGGTCTTTTTGGGGACTCGGAAGGTTTTGCGGAGGTCTTTGACGTCGATGAGAGCTTTCAAGGTTGCTGCGATGTTGTAGGGTATATTAAGCCTTGAGCTCGTCTCGCGATATCTGGCCGTCGACTTTGTCGTCTCAATTGTTCAGCCAGGGAAAGTTGCTGTTTTGAAATCATGCGATGGTCTTTGATTTGAAGCCACATCCATTCGTAACGCATCAGTTTGCCAAAGTCTGTTTGTTGCACCCAAGGTTGTAGTTGCTGAAGAAGCGCTGTGCGCTGCTCCATATCTTCACTTGCCCGAGCTTGTAACAGGCTGAGCACTGGGTTCTTGCGGTTGTTGGGCCAAGAGCTGAGCCTATCTAGCACGATGGGGCATGACTCTATGGTTTGATAAATCAAGAGGGGTGCTTTATGGGCTAAATGTAATAGTTTAGTGCAGATCTTGTCGAGTTCAGGGGAGGATTCAAGCTCAGGTTTTTTGATAAAGAGCAGTCCAAAATGTAGTTGTTGTTCCTCGTGCAGCTTGTCAAAGATCTCTGTGATCGGCCCCCAAGCCCACTGGCTGATCTTGCCCTGAGAAGAGCCCCAATCGACGGCAAAAAGGCCCTTTAAGAACAGGGCTTGCTCCGAGTGGTTTGGTATAGTCTCCAGTTGCTGCCGACAGGCCTTGAGTGGAGAGGTCGAGAGGCTGGCTTCGAGAAGTTGATCCATGTAGGGTGAGATATTCAAATCATGATGCTTTTTACTATTTTTGGGGAGAGTCTTCAGGGGAGTCTGACTTGCGCCTTTTGCAAGGGGTGAGCCGCGGTCGTAAACATGGAGGTCCCATAGCAAGGTGCTGCCATTGGAGGTGCTGAAGTACAAAGATTTTGGCCATGACGAAACCGATGACCAAGGTCCATGATCAACAAGAAGTTGACCATTGATTTCTATGTTCAGCCCTTCTTTTTCCAAGGTCATTTCTAAACGATGTGTTGTCGAGGCGGCTAAGCGATGTGCAACAGAGGCCAAGGTCGCTCCATTTTGCTTAAAAAAAAGGGCTTCCGGTGTGATCTCCAATGAGAGAGACTTTTCATGGGGTTGGTCTCCCAAATGAAAAGCCAATGAAGAACCTAAGCTGCGTTTGAATGAAAAGACGATTTTAAGCTCTCCTTTGAGTTTGAGGGGGAGCTTGAACCATAGCTCATTTGAATCGCAGACGAGTTCCCCAGAGTTCAGGGCGAAGCCGTCCTCACTTTTTAATTTGAACCCTTGGCCCTGTTTGCGACCCCATCGCCATAGGGGAAAATTTTGGTGATCGTCAAGGACTTGCTGGTGCTGGAGCACCCAAGGGTTAGGGCGGTTGAGCTTCAAGTGGTGGGCGCCAAAGGTAGCACAGATGAGGATGACAATGGCAATGCTGATGTGTTTAGGGGAACGGAAAAAATGAAGCAGCGGACGATGGAGCGTGAATGTCCACCAAAGGTACACTGGCGACCATTTGCCTTCACAGGGCTTTAGAAAACCCTTTTTTGACACGTCTACCTGAGCCTTATCCAAAGTGAAGCAGGCCATGAGGGTCAGCTCGCGTCCACGGGTCCCGTTTTCGGGGAAACTAGCTAGACTCAAGCCAAAGTTCTCTTTTTCTTCTAGCTGAGAGGGCAGAGTTTTGAGTAGCCGTGTTAAGGCAGAATGGGCGCCGGCTCTATTCGTATAGGGGAAGACCATGGCAAAGGAGTTGTTTTCGTAGTGCGCGATGAGGTCTTGGCAGCGGCAGGAGTCCATCAGCCAACGAGAGATCTGGCAGCGTCGTTCTTCGGTGAGTTGGCCGACTTTTTCTTGAGGGATGATGCGGAGTAGACCGAAGGCTACGGGCTGGTGATCACGTGAACCCAAATGAACCAAGCGGTCTAGTTGCTGCTCAATGACCGGTCTTAGGTGAGTGCCGGTTTCTGAGCAACGCTCCCACCATGCTTTGAGCTCGAGGATGGCGACTTGTTTTGCTCGCTCTTTGGGTTTGATCTCAGGGTCGAGGCCGTGCTCTTTTAGATAATGGGGGTCGCGACTGAGATGATAGACAGCGATGTGTAGGGATACGCGATCGCCAAAGCTTTGGGTCATGGTTCCCCTGTAAGAGAGGAGCTTGCCCCAGATTTGCCGGGCTTGTTGTTCGCTCGGATTGCCCTCGAAAAAGTAATTGATCACTTCTTGAAAAGGGGCGTTTTCTGAGCAATTCAGCAGCCTCATCGCGAAGGCTGAAGGAGAAGTTTTGCTTCGTTTGCTGGCGGCGATGGTCAGCAATTCTCGCTCGAGGTGCAACTGGGTCGAGGAACCGGTCGGGTTCCTCGACATCATGATGCTCTATGTCCGAAGCCTTTGATATCGATGACCTCAAGGCCTTCTATGGATTTTTGGACGAGGCCGGGTAGGTCCAGTTTGGCCTCATCTTCTTGTAGCCATGGGATTTTTGCTCGGGTTGCAGGTCGAGCAGGCATGAATACCGAGCAGCAATCCGGCGCGTCCTCAATGCTGACATCATAGGTGCCTATATTGCGAGCGATTTTCATGATCTCAACTTTATCCATGGAGATGAGCGGGCGGTAGACGGTTGATTTCACGACATCTTGAACGGCATTGATGTTCTCTAGAGTTTGGGAGGCAACTTGGCCTAAAGCTTCACCATTGATGAGCCCTAGGCCATCGCCTTTTTGAAGGATGGTTTCTGCGATGCGGTACATAAAACGACGGTATAAGATAACACGGTGTCGATCGGTGCAGAGGTCCCTAACGGCAACTTGGACATCGGTGAATGGAACCACATAGAGCCGTGCTGAAGGCTGGAACTTCCCTAGGATTTCTGCTAACTTGCGAACCTTGTCGTGAGCGGCTCGGCCTAAGAAGACGCGATTCTCAAAGAAGACATAGTCGACTCGGCAACCGCGCCGCATCATTTGAAAAGCTGCTACGGGAGAATCGATGCCACCGCTGAGGAGACAAAGCAGACGGCCTGCTGTGCCAACGGGGAGCCCTCCAATGCCTTTCTGACGTCCTTCAAAAACGACAGCGCTTTCATTTTGAATCTCCACGGAGATGTCGACATCGGGGGTAATGAGGTTCACCGTGAGTTTTTCGCTTCCATAGTGCTGAACGAGGTGAGAGCCGAGGGCGATGTTCAGTTCAACGGCGCTTAGGGGGTATGCTTTAAAGGAGCGTTTTGCGGAGATGCGGAAATGGATGGGTTTCTGTCCATCCCAACAGCGCTTCATGGCTTCGAGCACCGCTGATTTGAGTTGTTCAAGCTCGTGTCCACTAGAACGGCCTAAGGAAAAACTGTGTATGCCTGGGATGCACTTCAAGCGGGATTCGATGTCTTCCCTACGACTGAGGTCCCCCAATAGCAAAATGCGACCTCGGATGCGTTTTATTTGGATGTCACCGAGATCGTTGAGGGAACTTTTGATATGCCCCACGAGCTTCCTTTCGAAGTGGCGACGGTTACCTCCTTTGAGGCCGATCTCGTCGTAGCGGATGAGGTAGAGCGTTTCGGGGGTCATGAAAAATATTTCGAGTTTTGTGCAATCAATGCATCTAGACGTTTCAATGCGGTTGACCAATTGTCGATATCAAAGCCGTTGACGGTAGAGATGCGAAGGGTGCGACGGCTTTGTTGCTCAGATAGCCCAATCGCTTGATGGACCTCCGATGGTTTTTTGCGTGCGGCTCGGCAGGCACTGCCTAAACCAACGAGGATGCCTTCGGAAGCCAATTGATGCAAGATGATCTCCCCATCGACGGGAGAGACATCGACGAGGTGAAGGTGGGGGCTGTAGGGGGTGTCTTGGTGTCGGTGCCGTTTGAGTTTTTTGGGCCAAGGGAGCTCTTGGGGTGGGGACTCGATTGCGGCTTTGACAGCGTCGCGGAGGGTGAGGATGAGGGGGACCGGTAAGGTTCCGCTACGCCGACCGTCTTGGTGTCCACCACCTAACATTAGGGCCTCGCCTTTCACCTTTTCACTAAACATCACGGCCCCTACACCTATAGGGCTTCCGCATTTATGACCAGAGATGACGAAGGCATCGATGTTCTCCAGTTTGACCAGTGGTGATTTTCCTATGCCTTGAACACCATCGACCCAAGTGAGAGCTTTTTGTTCGCGACCCCATTGGCAAATCTGCTCAATGGGCTGAATAAAGCCCACTTCGCTATTGATCCATTCTAAGGCGATGATGTCTGGTTTGGGGAGTCGTTCTATGGCACTGAGGTCAATCGTCCCTGATGCCGTTGTGGGTAACTGCTGGAGCTCCCAACCATGTTTTTGAACCGATTGGGCGGTTTTTAGCATAGAGGGATGAGCGGTGGACGAGACCCACAAGACTCCTTTCTTTTTGTGATTTAAAAGTGCAAGAAGAGCAGTGTTGTTGCCTTCGGTTCCCCCAGAGGTGAAAACGCAGCGGTGACGGGGGCAGTGGAAAAGATCTTGTAAATCCTGGGTGGCTTCTTCAAAGGCGCGTTTTGCTTCTAGGGCCGGTTCGTATACCGTTGATGCGTTGTAGGGGAAGCGCATTTGGTGTTCGAGGAAGGACTGGCATTGCTCCTTTTTGATGGGAGACGTTGCAGCGTGGTCCAGATAAATGTTTGTTGATTTAGTTGCCAAAGATTGACAGGAATGGAGGTGGGTAAGGATGATACGGGTAGTTTAGGGTTTTCGGTGGTAATGAAAGGTTCTCGATGCCAAGCAGTGACTCATCGTCGGGTTTAAGGGGACTGTATCATCGCCTTCTCGATTGGTTGGTAGAGAATCCTGCCCTAAGTTATTGGGTGGTCCTGCTCGGTGTTTCTTTCGTGCTTTTGATGTTGCTGTATTTATTTGTCACGAACATCAGGTTGCACGCTCATATTCGCGTGCTCAATAAAGATAAATTGCGTTTGATGGAGGAGAAGGATCTGATCCGCCGTGGAGCAAAGGAGCAAAGCGAGTCTGGTTCCCCCTAGGCGTTTTTTAGGGCCAACTGGAGACTTTTTGGGTTTGGACAAGCCGCTAAGGCGGCGTTTTGTGACATCTCTCCGGTTTCAACGGCATTGATCCAGTAGTCGTTAGAATTTTTTCGTTCCGAGAGTTGGACTTTGAAGCTGCTAGGGTCTGCTGCGATGGTGAAGGCGCTCTCCTCTGTGATCAAGCCCTGTAAAGTTAGGTCACAGAGGTGCGAATCGAAGAGTCGGCAGCCCTTGCCTTTTGAGGTTTCTATGCTCGAGTCGATTTGGTGGATTCGATTGTCCCGAATGAGGTGTCGCATGGCATGTGATAAAATCATGACTTCAGACGCCAAAACTCTTCCTCCACCATTTTTTTTAACAAGATTTTGAGAGATGATCATGTTGAGGCTTGAAGCTAATTGAGACCTGACCGTGGACTGTTGATCCGTTGGGAAGGCATCGATGATCCTTGATATCGTGTCCGATGCGCTGCGTGTATGGAGAGTTGACATGACAAGGTGTCCTGTTTCTGCGGCTCTGAGTGCTGTTTGGATGGTTTCTAGATCGCGCATTTCTCCAACCATGATGACATCTGGGTCTTGTCGAAGGGCTCGTCTAAGAGCTTCGGAGAAAGAGGGCACGTCCTCCCCGACTTCTCTTTGGTTGAATATTGATTTTTTAGAAGTGAATTTTGTTTCGATAGGGTCTTCAATGGTGAGGATATGTTTTGCGAAATTTTCATTGATATGATTGAGCAGGCATCCTAGGGTAGAGGACTTTCCACTTCCTGTTGGTCCTGTAACCAAAACCAAGCCCCTGGGTCTGCTGACTTGCGAGAGCACCTCCGTCGGAAGTTTGAGTTGGTTGAATTCGATCAAGCGGTTGGGCAGGTAGCGAAGCACAATAGAGTAGTGTCCCTGCTGACGGAAGACATTGCCTCGAAAGTAGGCCTCTTGTTGAAAGCTCATTGAAAAATCAGTTGAACCGAGCTCGTCGAGTTCTTGCTGTTTGGAAGCCTTGAGTAAAGATTTGAGTAGGTTTTGGGTGTCACTTTTTTCTAGGTTTCGTTTTGAGATATTGCGGACAGTGCCATCGACTCTTAGGCTAGGGGGGCACCCTACGGTTAGAATGAGGTCTGAGCCATTATTTTTTATGGCAAAATGTAGCAGTTTTTCTAATTCAATAGCCATGGCATGAATTCACTTTAAATTGAAGCCGTAGAAAAGCTCCTTTTAGCTTTAATGTGACGATCTCAAGGAGTCTGAAGTTATATGAGATCAAGAGTTTCTGAGTTTTTTAGACAGCATGCTTTTCCGCTTTCTTTGGAAGGGGATTCTGATTTTAAGGGTGCATTTCACAGCGAGATGGAGGCTGGGCTAAGGGGAGAAAATAGCTCCCTCGCCATGTTGCCGACCTATATCGGTGTCGACAAGTCGATCCCTTCTCGGCGACCGGTGGTGGTGATCGATGCAGGAGGGACGAACCTTAGGGTTTGCAAAGTGACCTTCGATGAGTTTGGCGAAGGTCAAATAGATGACTTTAGCAAGGAAGCGATGCCAGGGACTCAGGGGGAACTGAGCTCAGCTCAGTTTTTCGAAGCCATTGCTAGAAAAGTAAAGCCCATCTTGGAGAAAGATGCGAGTATAGAAACGTTGGGTTTTTGCTTTTCTTATCCAGCAGAGATTTTGCCAAATCGAGATGGTCGCCTGTTGTTTTGGACGAAGGAGGTTCGAGCTCCAGAGGTTGTGGGGCAGTGTTTAGGGGAACAATTGTTGAAGAAACTCGATCGTCCAGAATTGAGGATCACGGTCTTGAACGACACGGTGGCGACCTTGTTGGCCGGGAAGGCCCAGGGTGACGTTGATCGTTGCAGTGGTTATGCCGGTTTCATCTTGGGGACAGGTATGAATACTGCCGTAGTGGAGAACAATGGTGACATCACCAAGGTTCAGCACAATGACCTTGCTGGTGAGCAGGTCATCAACATGGAGTCGGGTAACTTTTCACGTTTGTCCCAGAGTGATTTTGATAAAAAATTGCTCCAAAAAACAGGTGACCCCGATGCTTATATTTTGGAAAAAATGGTGTCAGGTGCTTACCTGGGGCCTCTCTTTCATGAGGTTTTATTCAGTGCTGTTGATGACGGTTTATTTGGAAAAGAAGGCTGTGAGAGCATCGCTGCCTTGAAGGATGTTAGCGCTTTGGAGCTGAACTCAGTTTTGAGTCACCCTTTCCGAGAAAATCCTTTTGCAGAACTAGGAGAACAAGATCTGGGTGTTGTTGTTGAACTAGGGGAGGCTCTTGTCCAGCGCGCTGCCCGTCTGAGCGCCTTTCAGTTGGCTGCAGCTTTGTGTCGGAGGACCTCTTCGTCGAGTCGTTTGCACCCGATCTGTGTGAATGTAGATGGTTCGACCATCCATAAGATGAAAGGTTATTATGTTGCCTTCGAATCGCAACTGAAGTCACTGCTTGAAGAAAAGGACATCCATGTGATGTTGGTGCACAAAGAGCACAGTCCAATCTTGGGTTCTGCTATCGCTGCACTGACCAACTGAGGCTCGTGTTTCAAGGTAACTGAGGCTAGGTTTGACAAGACTCAGTTGCCGCATAATGCCCCGCCCATAAGAACACCCGCATTTTCATAAGGAGAAGGCAACATGGCAAAGATGATCAAGGACACCCAGACTCAGGTTCACCCGGTGACCGGTGAAGAGGGTTCGTGGTCCCGTGTTATCAAATCCTGGGCAGACCCTAAAAAAGCTGGAGACAAAACCTTCAAAGGGATGGCTTGGTACGTGAAGGGTGGAAAAATGATCCGTGATAAGTCAGGCAATGACATCACGGCTTTGTTCAAATAAGTCATCACATCATAAGCTAACGCTTCAAAAGGCCCCGCTGCGCAGTTGTGCTTCGGGGCCTTTTTTGTATAAATCTGGAGTTGTTGTACTCACCAGCTTGATTTGGTGCCGCCGTCATAAGGTTTAGCCAAGCCTTTGGCGACCATCTCCCTACCCATAGAGACTCCATCGACAAGAACCTCTGCAAGAATACGAAAGTACTTGTCGCGTTCTAGGTCTTTCAGTTCTATTTTGTCAGCGGTCAGCAGTCGCCTCTGTAGGTGACGTTTAGCTAGAACGGCTTTGCTTTTGACATGGGGGCGTTGGTCGTTCATTTCCGGGGTATCTATGCCTTTGATACGGACGCCAATACGTTCTCCCATCAAGGGGTGGACCCCGTCAATATCGCAGGTGAAGGTGTCGCCGTCGTAGACAGACACGAGCCCGTGGAGTTCTAGGTCGCCGAAGCCTGTTTGTTTTAGCTGGGACAGCCCCGATGCGTAAACGGCGGTATTCCAAAGGCGACGAAAAACGATGTCTGTTTTTTCTAAGGTTCCCGCATAGTAAAAAAGACTGCAAAGGGATAGAGCCGACAAGCCGCATAGGGCTAGTGACCACCTTTTTATGCGTTTGTAAAGGGTGCCGATTTTTGAAGCGTGTACTTTTTTTCTCACAAGCAGCTCTAGTGATTGTTGCTTTGCGGATGATGTTGAATGATCCGAACCACGGCCATGGCTGCTCCGTAACCATTGTCGATATTGACGACGGTGACACCGCTAGCACAACTGTTCAGCATGCTGAGTAGGGCAGAGATCCCGCCCAGAGAAGAGCCGTAGCCAACGGAGGTCGGAACGGCAACGACCGGTGCCCCAACTAGGCCACCGACAACACTAGGGAGGGCTCCATCCATCCCAGCGATCACGATGCAGGCCTCAGCTTGTTGAAGTTTCCCCTTGTGTTTGAGCAAGCGGTGGATACCGGCTACCCCGGCATCGCAGACCCTGAAACTGCTGAATCCATAGAACGCCAAGGTCATCTCGGCCTCTTGGAGAACGGCTTCGTCGGAAGCCCCCGCGCTCACTAGGGCAATGCGTTCTGGTGAGTCAGGTTCTGCTTGATGACATTCTGGCCACCAACAGAAGGTGCCGCCCTCACTGGAGACTTTGACTTTTCCCGAGCTCTTCAGTTGTTCCGTTAGCTGTTCAATAGCTTCCCGTTCAAGACGGGTGATCAGTAGAGGTTGTTGGGATTTACTGAAAAAATGAGCGATTTCCCTGAGTTGACTCAGGCTTTTAC
>JACLAC010001787.1_pt1 | contig 12812 bp, 5 predicted proteins | sample 8027881 | NCBI WGS metagenome assembly JACLAC01 (sample SAMN15725517, study PRJNA655200) | protist metagenome | isolation source: fluorescence activated cell sorting (FACS) single amplified genomes of... | place: Spain: Blaines Bay Microbial Observatory, Mediterranean Sea | collected 2016-01-19 | reverse complement strand
TCCACAAAAAAGAAAGAAATTGATGATGGAAATTAGAAAAGCATCAACAGGTAAAAAAAAAGCAGGAATGAAAGTATTGGTTAGTGATGGGGAAGGTGCTAAAAATGTAAATGAAGATCGTCAAAAAAGAAAGAAATTGATGTTGGACATTAGAAAAGCATCAACAGGTAAAAAAAAAGCAGGAATAAAAGTATTGGTTAGTGATGGGGAAGATGCTAAAAATGTAAATGAAGATCGTCAAAAAAGAAAGAAATTGATGTTGGAAATTAGAAAAAGCAGAAAGTTAGAGAAGTAATATATGTAATATAATTATGAGTGTTGATACAATTAGAAATAGTATCGGTGTTGGTGTAGTAGTGTGTTTCTCTGGACACCATAGATCTTCCAGGTAAAAATCTCTGTTTTCCCAGGGAGACCAAGACCTAGTATTAATAGTGTGTGTGAGTGTATATAATCCACCAGCTTAAGCGTCTCTATACAAATTGTTTTTTTATCAGGGCCTCATCTGCTCATAGATTACATTTTTTTCCAATTCACATGATGGGATATTTTTATTTTTTCCAATTTTTTCCAATGCTATTCAGTGTTATTATAAAATCATTCATTCTTCGAATACGAACACCCGACGAAAATACAAAAATAATAGTCCGTAAATGTAGAAAGACAACGGCACATATGTGAGATATAGAAACGATGTAAGGAGATCGTACATTCTAGGATATATATAGATATATTAGAAATGTGAAAAGATGGCAAAGCATTTTTTTCAACAGATTTGTCGATTTAACAATAAGAATAAGAATAAAAAAAAATAGGAAATTGTTGAATCATACATTTTCAACTTTATTTTTTGGTAATAATAATAAGAGCAATTTGTTTAATAATGGTGTACATTTTTCATCGTCTGTAACAACAAATAATTCTTATTCAAATAATTTTTTTGATATAAGTAATGAAAATGAATCTCAAATTTTTAAAGTAGAAAATATACCTGGTGATTCAAATATACATGTAGCTGAGTGCGTTAATAAAACAAAGGTTGGTAAAGATTTATACCAATTAACTTTTCTTACAGGAAAGCATCATAAAAAGAATAATAATTTTAGCTTTATACCTGGGCAATGGATTGATATGTTTATTCCATCGAGAAAAACAGTTGGAGGATTTTCCATAACCTCAACGACTGGGCAATTACCGTATTTTGATTTAGCTGTTCAAAATACGAATCATCCTCCTACATCATGGCTATGCAATGAATGCAAAGTTGGTGATGTTGTATCTGTTCAATCTGGTGGTACTTTTTGTTGGGATAAGAGTTTTGAAAAAAATAAAATTTTATTGGTTGCAGGTGGAATTGGTATTAATCCACTTTTCAGTATGCTTTCCGAGGTAATAACTGTATTGGATGGCGAGGAATATTCCGTTCTTGATCCACCTAAAATTTCTTTATTATATACTGTAAAATCGCTTGATTGTGCGTTATTTCTTAAAGAAATAACAGATTTTGCTTCATGGTATCCGAATTCAGTACAAGTTACTTTAAAGTTGACAGATGAAAATGTTGATAATAACAAAATAATGGAAAATAATATTGATATAGTAGTAAATGAAAATCTTACAGTGCTAGAAAATCGATTAAATCATTTTGATTTTAAAAATGCGATAAATTTTTTAAATGTTAATGATGATGATGAGTCGACTAATAGCAATAGCTGTAGTAGTACATTGAATGCTGAGGATAATGAACATATTGTATGTTATCTTTGTGGTCCACCATCTTTTGTTGATGATTATGAAAAAATAGTGCAAGAGGAGTTTGTTGTTATGGATACTCGGGTAGAAAGGTGGTGGTAACTGTGAGATGTTACTCTCGTACTTCGTACTTTGTACGAAGTATGATTTAAGAAGAAGCAGTCGGTGCGAAATATTATCATCTCATGGTTTTTATAATATAAAAAATAAAAATTTGTTTATAATATATATATATTTTTTTTTGTTGATATTTTCGTGTTTTTCTTCTCACTCTTGCCGGCTTGCTTTTTTTGTGATTACGTACGTACTTGGTATGATATATATTTTATCATATCATATCATATCATATATATTATATATATATCATAATATATGTGATGATAATCTTCTTTTTTTTTCTTTTTTTAAAATATGATATAATGTGATGTATAAAACATCTTTTTCCTTCCTATTTCTTAATTTCCCTCAATGTCCATCCTCGTGCAGTATTTGCACCGAGATGTAATTCTTGGGTATGAAACTCTTCAAGGGCCAATCTTTGTGATATGGTAATGCAAGTAATATCATTTTTATTTGCATTTTGATAAAGTTTTTCTTCAACATCTTGACTTACAGCACTTGTACATTCATCCAATACTCCAAATGATGGTTTGTGAAAAAATAATCTAGACATTGCCAGACGTTGTTGTTCTCCGAGTGATAAAGTATCCTCCCATTTTTTAATAGTATCAAATCCTTTTTCACGTTCGATCAAAAAGTCAATTCCAACTAGCTTCAAACATTCTGTCATTCGCTCTTCATCTTCTTTCGTACGTTTTTCTTTTGGTATGATCGTTGGGTACGTCACTTGATCACCTAGTGATCCTAAAACCATATACACTCGCTGTGGTACAAGGAATATATCTTTGATATTCAAACGACCATCTGCGTCACACGGTTTATCAATTTTTCCCTTTTGAACTTCCCAAAGTGCACCCATTGCACGGAACAACGAACTTTTTCCCACTGCATTGGCACCAGTAACCATCAACGGTGTATCCGGTGTAATTGCGAAATTCAACTTCGAAGCTAAACAATCACCTTTGGGAGTTACAAGATCAACGTTGTTGAATTTGATTAAATTTGACTGATTTGAACCAGCTGACGAAGTATTTGATGCTGTCGATGCTTCTTTTAAATTTTCTAGTACGAAAATTAAATCAGATACACGTGAGATTTTGCCAGACAATGCAGCCAATGGCTCAGAGAAATCTAACAACTCAGAGCACGCTCGCATAGTTTGGTTCACACTTTCTGATACTATACGATCATTTAGTGCAAGTGAACCCGTTTCATTTGCATCCACTGTCGCTGAGTAAAATGCTTGCAAATAAAATTTTAAATTATTTGGTAAACTACCCATTGAATCAGATGCTACAAAGAACGTATTTGGTATGCCAAATTGTAAATCTTTAGTATATTTTTCTTTCAATAAATCAAATAATTGCTTCGATCGTTTACGAACGACTTGCTTCTCATATTCACCTCCTCCAAAAAATGCAATACTTTCGCTATGAGTACGAATACGGCTATGAACATACCTAAATTTACCTTCCAAATTCGTCTCCCGTTCAGCATATTCTTTATAATTAGGCATTAAAAGACGAATAATACCAAGTCCAACTGCAACGTACCCGACCACGTATTTTAAGCCATCAAAACCTATTAAGCTTTGCAAGACGGTACCATAGGATACGACATACAAAATTGGTTTGACAACGTTAACTGATAATTCAGCAACAGTTTTTGATAATTCCGCTACATCATCCGATATCCGTTGTTCTGGATCTAAAATACGCCCATCGATTTGTTTCAAGGAGTAAAATGTATTTTGGCTGAAATACAAATCTAAACAATACTTCGTCAATGTTGTTCGCATTTTTTCTTCAATTCGTCGTGAAAAAATATTGGCATACTCTTCCGTCAATACTTCACCAAACGTGCTTAAAATCCATGATATTGCAAATCTGTAAAAGGAAAAGCTTTGACCAGCAAGTGCACTTGCAAATAAGTTTCCTTGTAAATAGACAGAATAAATTTTAAATCCTGTAGATGCAATGATTGATAAAAACATTTTTATCAATGGTTTTGCTTTATTTGGTAAACCAATTTTTAAAATGTAATTTAGCTTTGCCCAACTGCTTTCATCTTTGCGATCAACATCTTTTTTGTCTGCATCTTCCAGCTTTCCTCGATACTCTTTAGATCGATCATCAAGGAACTGTTTAATCGATAATTCAGCATCACTTGAAACTGCTTTCGATCGTAAATTTCTTTTAAATTCGCTTAAATGACGATCACGATCAATCTTCGTAATCTTCCAACCACGCTTACCATCGCCAATGGCTAACATGCGGTCATGGAATGCTTGAAGTGCTGGACGATGGGAAATGGTAATATACGTAATACCGTAATTTTCGCAAATTTGGTACAATCGAATTTCCATTTCTGAGCTCACAGCGGAGGTACATTCATCTAAAATTGCGAATTTTGGTCTACGAAAAATCAATCGTGCAATTGCCACACGTTGTTTCTCACCTAAACTTAACTCTTCTTCCCAATTAATTTCTTCCGTCATAACATTTGGGCGATCGGCAAGGTATCCTAAATCTACTTGTACTAAAATATCTTTCAACATTTTTTTTGTTACTTTTTCACCACTACCTGAGCCAGGGTATGTCAACTGATCTGCTAATGTCCCAAGCACTTGGTATGGCTTTTGAGGAACATAAAAAACACCTGATAACAATCCTTTTGAGCCACCTCCTGGTTTTGTGATTGTACCACACGGAATATTCCATAAACCTCCTAAACATCTAAAAATAGACGATTTGCCAGCGCCATTGTGCCCGGTAATCAAAAGACTTTCCTTCAACCCAAGTGTGAAGCTCAAATCATCAATCAATGCATTCCCAGTTGGCGTAACAATATTAACATTTTTGAACTCAATTAAATTGTCGTTTTGAATAAATTGTGCATTGGATTCATCTTCTTTTTTCTCTTTCATTTCTCTTAAATGATCTATCAATCCTACAATGCGATTTGCAATGCCACCTTGAGAGGTCAATGTTTTAAATGTCCATGGGAACATAATAGCAGCCACGACTGCTTGCATTGTAAGCATCATACGATACTGTGCATCTGCTAAATATTGTGCATTAGCTGCTACACTTAATGCTTCAGTAGCACCTACTCGATCGATTAGTATCGGCGCTGCTTGCATCAACCCTAATACTATTGGTATGGAGCGGAAAAAACAAAATTGCATCGATATATTCCAACGAATCATTTTCTGCCATACATCTTTTTGCACTTGCATAAATTTATTGTATTTCTTCATAATGATACTTTCTTCCATTTCAGAACCACCCAATGCAGCAATTGCTTCGCTATGTATTTGTGTCCTTACAATTGTACTACGTACTTCACCATTCACACCTGCTAATTTTCCATTTAAACCAGCATATTCCCTACCAGATATTCCAGCAATTTGACCTTGGAAGACAACCATTGGAACCATGATAATAAATGGCCATACAACCGACATAGTACCAAATGAATATGCAAGTTGTGGTATGAAATACAAACCAGATGATAACGAATAGACAAAGGTCATGACAACACTAGTAATGCCTTTCACCAAGGAACTTACATCTTTAATAATACGCTCATCTGGATCTTTTACTTTATCACTAAATTCAACAAAGTAATAGTTCATTGCAGCAAAATAATCTTCATGCAAAATTTTTGTTAATTTTCTTTGCCAAACGAGTGCTAAATTTTTCGTCGACCATTGAATAGCATTTCGTTGGATAGCAAATCCGACGCCTAGCGCAATGTTTTGAAGTAAATAGCTTCTAAACTCGCCTTTCCTTTGATAAAGTGCTAATAATAAATTTTTCTGAACATAAGTAGCAGTGGCATGGAAAACACTTCTCATGGATGCAAAAAATAGCAAACATAGGAAATATCCAGCACCAGCTCCTTCATCCCCTTTACTGAACATTTTACTAAATTTAGGCCATACAAGTTTCAATACGCGCATTACATCTCCAATACCAGGTTTCTTCTTCTTCTTCGTTTTATCATCCGACGTCGTGGAAGATCCGGATGCTGCTGCTGCTTTACGTTTTTTACGATCACGGCGCATTTTCCATAAAATACCTAGAACAGCAAGAACTGAAATGCCACCAAAAACACGTGATTGTGTATTTCCCATCTTGTAATATTAAGTTGTATGTGTATATCTATATATATGTATGTATGTACATATATATTTATACGTCTAAATATATATAATATATATATATAAATATATTTAAATGATTTATCTCCTTCTTAGATATTATTATTATTGGTCTTCTTCTCCTTTCCCACATAAATATATATATTGGATAAAGATTGTACATGTTGGACACATGCCACACAAAAAGTGTGTGTGGAGATTTTATATAGGAGAGGAGATTCGAGGTTCGATCATGAAAATCAATGCTATTCCAATGCTATTTATTTAATGAAGAATATCCGATTGATATTCTGAATTTTATATTACAGGTATTTGTGCCTTTCTTCTGGCCTTTGTGTTCCTTTGTTGTTACAGTACAGTATAAGTATGAATTTTTTGCTTTTATTTTGCTTGTTGGACAGATAAATAGTAGTAGTGTTAAAACCATACTTGATTTTAAAATTTAGAAATTTAGAATTTAGAGGATTTTATAGTATTCTAATTTCCCATTCAAGTATAAATTATGTGGCATTTGATCATTTGATAGATGAGAAAGCGATATGAGAACTATTTCGGTATTCTAATTTCCATTCAAGTACAAATTATGTGGCATTTGATAGATGAGAAAGCGATGAGAACTATTTTAAGCACTTTTACTTTTTCAAATCTTGCAAATCTGCTGCATTATTATTATTATTTTTGAATTATAAGATGGAAATACCATTAAACGTCATCAATTTTATGATACAAAAATATATCATTATTGCCAGTAATTTAAGGACTTTATGTAACAAATAGCATTAACTATACTGTGTCAATGCTATTCTAACTGATATTGTGTTACTTCTATTGTCAAATAGAAGGGACGTAGAATTGGAGTTAGGCGGAGTTAGTCCTTAAATGACTGGCGTTAGTCTCCCGGCTTTTAATAAATATTTATAACATGAAAGATGTAGAAAATAGATCAAGAAGAAGAGAGAGAGATCAATATCATCATTCACTCTCTCTCTCTCTATATATATATATTGTAGAGATTAATATTCACGAACAGATATATATATATATTCACACACATACATACACGTAAAATATGGCGAAAGATAAAAAAAAAGATAAGAAAAAAAAAGAAAAAAAAAGCAAAGATGATGGATTATCAACCGTGCCATCTGATGCAACTATGGCTTCTTCAGCGTCTGCAATGCTACCACAAGGTCAACAAAACAACGGCCCAGTTTTTAGCGGTGGTCAAATGTTTGAAAGGTATGCCAGAAATGGAGCTATGACCCCAAGAGCTTTTTTACAAATGGTACAAAGTGAAGGTTTGCAACCTAGTGCCAATCGTCCGGGAATGATGGGTGGAGTACCACCAACGCAACAACAAAATATGATGATGGGGGGTGGTGGTATGCAAAGTGCACAAGCAGATTTTGAAGTAGGAAGGTTATTTCAACGATTTGGAAAAGCTGGTAATGGCAATATAACTAGTGCTGAATTTAAACAAATGATGCAACAGCTGGCTTTAGAAGGAAAATGGAGACAAGGTGGAAATGGTAATAACAACCGAAATAACAATTCAATGACTGGAGCAAACGCTACATATGCTTCAACTACAGCAGCTGCACAATCAGTTAGACCACCTGAACTTCCAATTAACTTACCAGCAGCACCTGAGACGGAAAGAATACGTGCAGAATTAAATGCTCAGGCATCATCCATAAATCCTATGGCGGCAACAGAATTGCACATGTTGCAAATGAATTTATTGTCTAAAAAAGAACATTTGTTGCAACAAATGCGATTTGTTCGCGCACGTGCTGAGGAAGTTCAATCCGTTCGTCGTGCAATTGAACGCGAGACCCTTGCTGATACAGAAGCAATATTACATAGATTACGTGGTGCGGAAGCATTGAAATTATCATTATTAAAACACGATATGGACCAATTACAACATGATGTAGATGAAATTGATGGTTTTGCTAAAATGGTAAAAGCTGATAGTATTAATAATGGTGGAAGCAATGGTAGTAATAGTAGTAGTAATAATAATAATGGCATGAGTAATAGTGGCATGCCAATGTCAACTCGTAGTAAATATTTAGAAATGTGTGCAGAGGCTGAAAGAATTGCAAACAAACCATTTAAAACTAGTATAGACGTACGTGCTGATGATTTTGATCGTGAGACTGTTGATCGTGCTAATTTAGCAACGCAAGTGGAAGCAGCGAATGAAGCTGCTGCTGTGAAAGATCAAATGGTATGGATGTTATTGCGTGAAAGGGAAGAGTATAGAGAGAAAGAAAAGCTTTACGCTGAGGAAATAAACAATATAAGCAAGGAAAGTGCAAAAGAAATTGAGGAATGGGTAACTTTGACTGATAACTTTCGTGAAAAATTAAATGCTGCGAAAGCACGAATTAGAGAATTAGAAGGAAACGATAGGAATCAACAAGAAAACGAAGAGGTAACAATAAATGAAGAAAACGTTGCGAAAGGGAATATAGAAACAATGGCTAAGAAAAAAACTGGAGAAGTCAATGCGAAAGGTGAAGGTGGTTGGGTGTAAAAACAACACTGTTTTTTTGTGAGATATTTTATGTCGTCTTATCATATCATATATTATGATATTATATCAGGTATTTATAAAAATAAAATATATAACACGTATAGCTAGATATGATGTGGTGAAAAAATCTAAACTCCTGTATAGATCTAATATTATACAATATACTATATGTGTGTGTGTATATATACACGAGTACTGATTATATCAAAACAAATATTATGTTTTACGACGTACGAAAAAATATATTTTTATTTTACGATTCGTACATACGTGCCGTTTTTAATCTACGTTCATTAAGAGATATCTACGAAATAAATTCGTACGCTTCAGTAATAATTTTAAATCTCTCTCCGTAAAGAAAAAATATTCTAGATGCGCGTTAGATTAGTTAAGTGAGTATGATCATACCTCCTGGAGACTCTAACTGAACCATGATGAAAATATACTATTCTCATCATCAGCCACTTGATCATAAAAATCACCATTCCCATCAGCACTAAATAATACTCTTTGATATATTTCTGGTAACGTACTAATCTTTACCATCAATTCTTGAAGCTTCACACTCATTGCACTACGTTCATCTAGTGATCTAGATAATTCATCTTTTACCTTTTTTAAAGTTAAATTCGATTTCTCGGCAAATCGTTTTAAAACAACTTGTTCAACAATTTCATTTAATATCAAAGCTACTTCATTTTCCTCTGATTTTGTTTTAATAACACCATCAACATCTCGTTTATAATGCACAAATTTCATTTTTAAATCATCGATTTCTTTTTTACAAGCAAATACTTCTTTTTCTGTCTTTCTCAATTTGTTTTTTTCGTCTGATAATAAACGTTGGGTATCACGTCGTAATTTTAATGCTTCTTCGCGTTTTTTTACTTCTTCTTTATGCAATTGATTTACAACTTTCTTTTGCTCTTCTGCATTCAATAATCTTCTTTCTAAAACTCCAATTGCTTTCTTAGTTGTTTCCTGTTGTTCTTTTCCTCGTTGTATTTCTCTTTCAACAGTTTGTTTCAAGTTATTTACATCACTTTCTTTCCGTCTTACAATAGCTTGTAAATTATTTTTAACAAGCGTTGCGATATGATTATTCTTTTCAAATTTTTTACCAACATCTTCAATAATAATTTTTTTCAAAAATTCAATCAAGACTACATCCGAAGATATTTGTTTTGCCTCAGATTCGTATGTAGATAAAAATGTGATATATTGATTCATAATGTCATCATACTCAATCATGCTTTCTTTTGGTTCATTTTTGCCATCGTTGTTATCACTATTATTATTATTTGCAAGCTGCGAATGTATATTTTTCGTAATTGATTGTTTCCACGAATTCAATGCAATTTTTTGACATTGTTCTCTTGATTTTGTAATCAATTCATTTAAAAATGTTTCCTGATATTCATCAATTGATTCTATTAATTTCTTCAAATAAGTTCTAACCTGTTGTTTTCCGCTTGCTGATCTTACAGATAAATTAAATTCATCTAACGTTTCATTTTTAAATGTTGTAATCATTTTTTTATACTGCCTAATACTGCTAACATTTGAAATAGTAACTTGTTTTTTCAAAATATTGTTAAATTTGGAAAATGCGTCTTCATATGATTGCAAACAAACTTCTGTTAAACATTGATTCCATGCTGATTTTATTTCAGGTATAACATTTGCATTCATTGCATTTGTATATGCTTTTGTAAGTGATACTAACATGGCACCATTTAATGTCGTACCGTTGACATTTTTTAATGGAGCATTATTCACTATCATACGTCTTAATTTATTAAGTGCTTGTACAAAATCAGGTCTTAAATCACTTGAAAGACTAAGTCCTTGTCGCATTTTATTTTCATCATTACAAGGTCGTATTAATGTAAAGCAACTTCTATCGCGAAACAATTCCCTAATTGCTTGCCTGGTATCATTCCGTTCATCTACACGTCGCCCATTCCCTTTTCTAAGCTCCAATGCATTTTCAAGATAAACATTTGGTGTGATTGGTTGGCCGTTATGTTCCAGCGATAAAACAAAATCACGTAAACAAAACATAATTTTTGGAAAGTAGCGTGAAAGCCTTTCCATATCCTCAGGCTGGCGGATTTCTTCTTTGCCACCATCCTCGGATTTCATTTTTTCTTCCTCTTGGTGGTCTTTTTCAATAATTATACGTTTACTTAATTCACTGACCAAAAATAAACGATCGATGGCACTTTCATCAATTACACCCATAGTATTTAAAATGAAATAGGAACTCAATAAGAGACTTAGGGAGAATATTTTAGCATCATAATTTTCATCTTGATCTAAGCTAGCCAAGCCCTCTGAGTCAAAATAAATCAATCTACCACCATTTTCTAAGGTTTTCTTCGTATCATACATCCATATACCTTTTGTACATGCATCTGTTGTATTCCCGACGTTAAATACGGGTTTCTTGACCTGTGCTAAAGAATTTAACAAGAATGATTTGCCCGTGCGATATAGGCCTGTACAAGACACAATAACTAAGTTTTCTTTGATTTGGTTTAAATATTTACACGCATCTTCATTCACGACAATATTATCACCATGTTGTTGTAACAATGGCATGGCAGCTTTCATTTTGAATATTTATTTATATAGATAGATTTGAAAATAGTTATAATTATAGGTTTGTTTAAATCGTGGTTATTTCTATATATGCATTTCTTACATTGGTTATGAGGTAAAACCCAAAACCATTTTGAAGAAGTAAATTAAAATGTAAATTAATTTTTCAAATTTTTTGTATAAAAAATTTTATAACTGCTACTAACAAGGTGTACTTCCTACAATACCAAAGTTTATTAGGGAGGGGGGAAATTCATGACCTTCATGACTTCATTAAAAAATGTAAAAGAACAAAGATATATACATATATTATACTGCACTTTATAGGTCACCCATCACCCACCCACTTTTTTTTTTCCTTTGTAAAATACGTATCGTTTTGTCTGTATTTTTTTTACTGTCCATCTCATCGTTTCTTCACATCAATTAAACATATCAAAACACACGCGCGCGATACATGTTTTTTTTTTCCCATTTTTTATCCACTACTAACATCTCTCATTGCTGGACTTTTTTGTGCTTCACGTTCCAAATCAAATTTAGTTGGATTTTTAGATACAACAATCCCTTTCTCAAGTAACTCAGCAACTTGTTCCGTCGTATATCCCATTTCTTTTAACAAAAGCTCAGTAGATTGACCTAATAATTCTGCAGGGTGACGTACTGCAAATGGCTGTCCATTAAATTTTGCAGCCCCACGAGCTTGTAATAATGGAAATGGTGCGTGTGGATGATGATATGTAAAAAGCATTTCATTATTCAATACCTGTGGATCTTCCAAAACTTTTTGTCTTGGATGATTTACGATACCATTTGGTACATCATGTTCAGTTAATTTTGCAAGCGCTTGCTCCGTAGTCATTGTTTTCAAGACAGATTCAGTTAAATCCAAACGTAATTGACGATTTGCGCTACGTGCTGCACCTGTTGCAAATCGTTCATCTGTAATCCACTCGGGGCGTCCAAGTGCATTACACATACCAATCCATTCCTTATCTTGCACTGCTCCGGCTGTAATGTAACCATCTTTCGTTTCAAATACCATATCCCTAATATATTCCCTGGTATTATCTTGACCATGTTGAAATGTTTCTCTAGCAAAACCTTCAGCCCATGCAAATTGAATAAGTGCATCCAACATTGATAATTCAATATGTGATCCTTTTCCCGTCTTTGCACGTTTTAACAAACCAGCCGTCATGGCTTGCGATGCCGTCAACGATGTGACTTTATCAGGTACAATTAAACGAAATAGACGTGGACGTCCATTTTCATCGGCTTGGATCGATGCTAAACCACTAGCACTTTGGATGACTGGATCATAAACACGTTTCTTTGAGTAAGGCCCGGTTGCACCGAAACCAGTAATATGCAAATATACAAGCGATTCATTGATTTGTTTCAAATCATCGTAACCCAAGCCAGCCCGTTCCATGGCACCAGGTCTAAAATTATGTATAAAACCATCTGCACCTTTTACAAGTTTTTTAATAATTTCAATACCTTCTAGAGTTTTTAAATCAACAGATATTGAACGTTTGTTTCTGTTCACAACACTAGCCATTGGGCTAGATATTTTACTACGACCACCACCACGTTCTGCAGCACCAGATGGGCTTTCCACTTTGA
>JACLAC010021613.1_pt1 | contig 12814 bp, 10 predicted proteins | sample 8027881 | NCBI WGS metagenome assembly JACLAC01 (sample SAMN15725517, study PRJNA655200) | protist metagenome | isolation source: fluorescence activated cell sorting (FACS) single amplified genomes of... | place: Spain: Blaines Bay Microbial Observatory, Mediterranean Sea | collected 2016-01-19 | reverse complement strand
AAGAGGGATTTTTGATTGTGCAGCAGGTGGTGCCGCCAGAGCGCTTGGCCTCGCTGCGGGCGGAGAGCGAGTTGATGGTGGAGCGTCAGCGGGCGATTTGGGCGCAAACGCGGGAGGTGGGCGATCCGCCCGGAGGCGCGTGGGAGACGAGTGCGCAGCCGAGAGTGCATCTGGGGGCGGTACCCGAACTGGTGGATGAAGAGACGGCGGGTTTCGTCGAGTTTTGGTTGCACGAGAATACGCATGGGGTTAGTGCTGAACTCTTGGCAATGCCGCATGCGGCGCTGACCGAGATGATGATGATGTGCAGCCCGGTCAGCGATCGGGGGCCGGCGGTATGGCACCGGGATATTCACCCTTTCGATACTTCGCCGCTACAGGGCTATACGGAGGATATAGCCGAGAACGGGCCGAGGTACGTGCAGTGGAATATACCGCTCTACGACGACGATGTGTTGTGGGTTATACCGGGAAGCCACCTGCGCCTCGATACCGCAGCAGAGCAGCAGCAGTTGAGAACAGATCCGCGGGTGCCTTTGCCCAATGGGATACAGACCCGGCTCAAGGCCGGAGACGGCGTGGTTTATATTACGCCGATTTTGCACTGGGGGAGCAATTACAGCACCCAATTGCGGCGGACTTTGCACGGCGGCTACAGCAATTTTACCGCTTACCAGGATCTGAGTTTTACCCGTTATCTTTCTGCCGACGGACAGGATATGTTCGAGCGGTGGGAGCGAGCGAGTGCCCGCAGCAAGGATTTGACAGCATCGGTGCTACGCTCGGCGCTGGTCGGGGATGTGGCCGGGTATCTTCGCGGTTTGGATGACCTGCAACCGGGGATTGGCGATAAAGGCAAGTGGCAATTGACGGTATTCCTCTGCAAGACGGCCTGCTATATCAACGTCCTGCTGAATCCCGATGTAGAGGGAGTGATTACGCCCCTGCGCCGCAGCGCCGAGGCCAGACATCCGACTACCCTAAACTGGGGTCCACAATTTGCCGAGCGTTTTACACCGAGTGAAGCTGCGGAACTATGGCGGCGTTTTAGGCCTTTGGATCGTGCTTTACAGAGCGAGGAAGAACACTATATCGCTGGTTTCCAGGGTGGACCCATGCCTTATAACTTTAACAAAATGCCAACCGATCTAGATCTCGATTCCTTCATCGGCGGTTGGGCCAGAGAGGACTGAGCGCAGATTATGATAGGTGACCAGGTAGTATTGGAGTCATTTCGGCAGGACGGTTTTGTCCACCTGCCCGAGTTTATGGACGAGGCGGAGATTGACGCAATCGATACCCAGGTTGTGGAGGTGATCGAGAATCTCGTGCCGACTCTGGATAGGGCTGAAGCGATGTACGAGGATTACGAGCAGCCCGAGACGCTCAAACAGGTCAATATCCCTGCGGCGCTGGCTCCGGGACTCGTCGAGTTGCGCCAGAGCGCGAAGGTTCTGGGTTTAGTCGAGTGGTTGCTCGAGGACAAGGCAGTGGCTCAGTCGTTGGAGCTCTTTATCAAACCGCCACGAGTCGGTACTCCAACGCCACCCCATCAGGACGGGTTCTACTTCTGCCTCGAGCCCAATGTGGCGCTGACGGCCTGGTTGGCTCTGGACGATATGGACGATGAAAATGGCACACTCCACTACGTCGCTGGTTCGCATAAGATGGGTGTGCTCGATCACAACGCGTCGCAGGTCCTGGGTTTTTCCCAGGGTTTGGTCGAGCGCGATCTGACAGGACTTGGTCGAGAAGTCAGCTTTTGTCTCAGGAGGGGGGACCTGCTGGTTCACCACAGCCTAACGATTCATAGGGCCGAGGGCAATCCGAGTACGCGGTTGCGGCGGGCTCTGGCGATGGTCTACTACGGGGCAAGCGCCAAGCTTGACCCGGATGCGTATCAGCGCTATCAGGAATCGGTCCAGATGCAGCAGAAGGATTTGGGTGTACGCTGAGCCTCAAGGTTCCAATCTTGCGGTGGGGACGATATTTTCCGCGTGCGCACCTGTCGTGTACTTTGAGATTGAGGAGGGTGTCCTTAATGCGGATATCGCTTGGGTCCTTCACGGCCCGTATTCCCCTCGGGCATCCCAGCCGGGATACTGTTCTTCGAGTGCGGCCAGGGTTTCCGCAGCATAGTATTCGTGGCCGGCAGGGGGGAAGCGGAAGAGTTCGCGCTCACGGGCCGAGAGCGTACCGATAAAAGACCGGAAATGTTCGTTCATCCCCGAATTGGTATAACTGGCGACACCCTCCCAATAGTGGTCGGCGCGACCGTAGATCCGGGTGACCGAATAACGCTGGCCGGAGCGGCCTGTAAAGAGGCTCGCCGAGTGCCATATATGGGTATTGAAAATCATGATGGTGCCAGCCGGGACGGTCAGCGCTATCTGTGCGTCGAGATTTTTGCCGTGCGGTTTGGGTATGATCCGCATCGGGGCCTGGTCGGCGGGGACCGCTTCGGGAAAATACCAGGAGCTGATCTGGCCGTAGCGGGGGTCGGCGTTGGGGGGCAGGAGCGAGTTATTGCCATTATCGATATGCAGGTTGGGATGGACGCCGCTGGGGTCGGGGTAGCGGGCCCAGTTGTGCGCATAGCGGAAGTGGATCTCTTCGGTTCTGAGAACCCGCTGGACAAATTCGATCAGATCCCAGTCGATTATGAGCTGGTTGAAGAACGGATCGGCGTAGGGAAAGTCGTCCCTCAGCATGGCTCGGTCGGGAGGTTCGTCTTTGATTGCTTCCCAGGGGGGGAGGGTTTGACGGATCGCGGCGGCAATGGCCGTTCTTTGCTCCTCTGGGTAGAAGTTTTCGACTACGACAAAGCCCTGTCTAAGAAAGGTCTCGAAATCTGCGTCAGATAGTTTCACGGGCGTTCCTCGTCGGGGTGATTGGCGTTTGCGACGTTAAGATAAAACGAGTTATTGCGCCGGGCTACCCCGAATATATCTATTTACCCGCTCTCTTTTTTCGTATGTTGCGTCGTACTATAGCCGCTTTTGGAGCAAGGAGCGTTGCTGTGCGTTCGTCCAGCTGCGCCGCGGTTTTGCTGAATTTCTGTGAGTATTGCATCCTGGTCACTCCAAAAGGAGCAGAGATCGATGCGCGAGACACGGTTGGATATGGAGATTTCACCTAGGAGGGGACGACACTCGAGGTCGTGGGCTGTCGGTGCGCTCGCGGGGGGCACGCTATGTCGGGCGCGACGTAAGTGCGGTGCGGCGTACGCTGGACGCGCAGCTTGCGCACGATGGCTTCTACACCAGTGCTACCCGGACCAATCCGTCGATTTTTCGCATTGGCCGCTATCTGCTGACCTAGGACGCGGAATTCGAAGTGCAGGGTCCGCTGACGGGGGGCGAAGCCGAGGTGGTGGCGATCCGCGACGGCGGCGGGATCTTTATTAGTGTTGGCAGCGATCAGTGCGACCGCGAAATCGCCCCGCTTTTTCCCGACAAGCCCAAACAGATGTGTCCGCACCCGATCGCGACGGTGGCTTGGCCCTACGCCGAGGTGAAAGATCACTGGGACCAGTTGCGGATCTACGGCGAAGTTTTTGTCGCGGGGCACGGTGTCCCGCTCCAGGACGCCGCGCTTGCCGAATTGGTAGATCTCGAGTACCTGCTGACGTTGCCCGAACTATACTCGCTGCCCGATGCTCTGGTGCTCTGTTGCGGTGCGGCCCCGTTTTTGGCGGTGGCAATCGACGATGCGATTGCTCGCCACGGATTGCCGGAGGAGACGGCTCATGGAACTGGTGAGCGTTTTCTGGTCCGGCTGCACGATCTGGTGCTCGAACGGACGATTGAGCACCATTTTGCGGCTTTGCCTCTGGGTGACGAACTGGCGGAACGTCGCTTTTTCTCGCCGCCGAATCTCCAAATCCATAATTAAGTGAGGGTCGATGAAGAGATCGGTTGTCACCGAACTATGGCATTCAGGTCGTATTAACAGCAAATATCAGGAGAGCAAGCATGGACAGATATACCGAGGTTGTCGAACGATTGAAGGGTCCTGTGGTGCCGCTCAATATCTGTTTTACGGCGCAGGGATCGATCGATTATCCGGCGCAGCGGTATTATGTCGACTGGCTTTGTGAGCAAGGAGTACCCGTCGTCCTGCTGACCTATGGCAGCAGCGAGTTCTCTCTTTTGAGCGACGCGGATCTATGGCGTTTGAGTGCTGAAATGGCCGAGGTGGTCGCCGGGCGTGCGCTGATGATAGGCTCGACAGGGTATTGGAATGTGCGGGTATGCCGGGATTTTCTCCGCCATGCCGAAGAGGCCGGACTCGACGGGGTGAAAGTACAGATGAACCCCTGGATGGGCCAGGTGGACCCGGCTCTTTTTATCAGATACCACGATCAGATCCAGGATGCCGCATCGATTCCGCTATTGCTCTGGTGCAATAGCGGGGGCCAGGGGGGCGTGCCGATCGAGGCGGTGGCCGAGTTGGCGCGGCGGCCCCAGGTAGTGGGAGTCAAGAACGACGAGGATCAATTCGGATACTACTACAACCTGATTCGTGCGACTATAGACGAGAATTTCGCGGTGATCAGCGGGGGGCAGATGCGCAATATCGCCTTCGGCTATCAGGTTGGGTCACCGGCCTATCTGTGCACGATTGCGCCCTTTCGGCCCGATATCGCCCTGGCGTTTTACCAGCTTTTGGTCGCGGGACAATACGACGAAGCCTGGCAGATGGTCTTTCGCTACGAGGACCGTTGGCTTTCCAGAGCGTCGGAGCTGGAGTGGTTGTTCAGCATCAAGACCGCGATCCACCTGCACGGTTTGTTTCCCGAGCAGCACATGGCGCCGCTCCGCGTCTACGACGAGGAAAAAGTGGCTCAGGTCCGCAACTGTCTTGAGAGTGTCTTCGGCGAGATTCGGCAGGCGGGAATTTAAGCGCTGGTTCAAGCGGGATTTACCAGTCCGATAGCGTCTAAGACAGCTCCTATTTTCTCGACTTCGTCGTCGGTGGCTGAGACCATGGGCGAGCGCAGGAAGCGCGAGGCGATGCCATTGAGTTCGAGGGCTGTGCGCCACACGGCCTGGCCGCCGCCGGGCATTTCTGCGGCCACACCCCAGAAAGGGTCTTCGATCCCTGCGATGATTGCCCCTGCGGTGCGGGCGTCGCCCTCTTTAAAGGCTTGCCACCAGCGCTGTGCGACGTGGGGTGCGAACGAAGAGGGGTAGCTCATAAATGCGCTGACGCCGAAGGGCCATTGAGCATAGTTGCGCCACAGGCCGCCGCCGGTCATGAATTTCCAGCGGTCGCCGTAACGGTGCATGGTGGCCTTGGCGTATTCGAGAGTGCCATCCTCTTTGAATGTGCAGATATTGGGCGTGTCGAGTAGGGCATCGAGAATATCGTAGGTGGGGTATCCCACTAACATCAGCGGCATGATCTCGGCTATTTTCTGATAGTGGCCGATCTTGCCCTGCGGCAGCGCGTTGTCCGAGGGCAGGACCATCAGCAGATCGGCACCGAGTTCGCGGCAGTACTCGGCGAAGTGTACGGCTTTGGTATCGGGCCAGCGTCGGGTGGCGGCGACGGTCAGCGCACGGCCGTCGACGCGATCGATCAGGAAGCGGGTCAGCTGGCCGACTTCATCGTCGGCGAGAAAGTCGAATTGGCTGTCACCATAGGTCAGCAGGCTGACGGTACTGCCGCTCGCAATACCGACTTCGATGATTCTGCTGATGCCTTCCCAGTCGAGCTCGCCATCGGGAAGGAAGGTGGTGGGGATGGAGTTTACCGGCCCTTCGAGTTGGGTTTTAATTTCTTCTGGTACTTTGGCTGAGGGCATATGTTTTCCACTTCTGTGAATTTAACGGGTGCAAAAAATATAATGATGAACTGGGCATTTGGAAGGTGCTGCCCTTGAGCGCATTATTTATCGTCGTCCGTGTATGGTGCCGTCGCGTCCGACTGGGATCCGGTTGGCAGCTGGAGTGGTGCCCGGTTGCGGGAAGCGGCCAGGGATCGAGGCTGGTGCCGGTCGGACGGTGGCCTGTAGGCCGGCGAGGATTGCTCTGGGTCGATGTGTACTTGATATCCAGGTGGGGAGTGGCTATATGCTGGCCCTTGGCGTTGTGAGAGCGCATGATGGCCTCTAATACACCGGTGGTCAGGTAGGTGCGCTCGATCGGGGTGGGGGGAGTCGCAGTGAGGAAGAAGTCTTCGATGTTGAGGCCGAGATAACTGAAGGCAGCATGGGCCTCCCCGTCATCGGTGTGATATTCGAGTGCGGCGATCTCGGAACCAACGCGCTCGGCGTAGGCGAATTTTTTCAGATAGCCGTTATCGCCGAGCATCAGCACCGCGGCATCGAGACCGTCGGCGTATTCGAGCAGGAAGAGGTGGGGGTCTTCGATCTGGGATGGGTCGATTGGACCTGGTTGGTCTTCGATGGCAGCCAAGGCGCTTGTGGCTAGGGCGTGGGACCAGCGCCCGTCTTCACCTGCGCGCCAGACCGCCTCGCCGGATAGACACTGGACCGCGCGGACACCGGTTTCGCCGCCGGGGCGTCGCTCGACCTGACACTGCAGGGCTTCGATGGCGTGGTAGCCATAGCGCTCGAGCATGTGGAAGCCGAGCGAGAGAGCTTCGTCGATAGGCGTTTCGAGCGGATGCTCCCAGTTGGGGCAGCGCCAGCTGATGGGCAGCGCCGAGCCGGCCCAGAGTGGTATGCCGAGTGTGTTGGCCGTCTCGTACATCCATTGGGCGTCATCCCAGCGGTAGGAAAGGAATTTGTCGTTGAAGACCGGGATTGATCGATCGAATTCGCTCAGGGTTCCGCAGATTTGTTCGAAAAGGTAACGGCGGGGCAGCATTTCCTGGCCCAGGGCCGAGCGCGGGTAGTCGCCGTGTTCGCCGATGAGCAAGATCGCGTCTACGGCTAACTCGGACCCCCCGAGGGTGAGGGCTGCGCGGATGCTTTCGTAGACCGGAATCTGGTATTCGTAAGCGAGTTGGAGGCCGATGTCATGGTCGTGGATCTGATCGATGTAGAGCGAGGCGATCTGGGTGCGCGGGGAGATGAGTCCTTCGTCGGTGGGAAAGCCGCGCAGAAATTTGGGCACGATCACACCGGCGTGGCTATTGGAGAAGAAAGTGGTGACGATGGCAGCGATGCGAAAGGGCATTTGATAGATCTCCCGGGCATAATGTCTTCGCAAAGGTAGGGGAAATCGGAGTATTTTCCAACCGAGTGATCTTGATCCGGACGGTCCAAAGCATCAAATTATGAAGAATCGAGATAATAAGACCCATGAGAAAAGCCCTATGAAATTTACCGATGAAGAATTAGATCAGTACCGAACTCTGGGTTATGTCAAAGGCCCGCGCGTCTTCTCCGACGCGCAGATTGCTGTGCTGCAGGAGCGGATCGACGCACTCTTAGAGGGTCGGGTCGATTTTCCCGCCCGGTTGATGGGGGAGACCGTTGAGCGATCTGGTGCCAAGGGACAACTGCCCTCGGTCAAAGTCGTCAATTTATTTCGCCACGATTCGGTCTTCGCCGAACTGGTGGGGAACGAAATGGTCGGTGCACTGGCACACCAGTTGATGGCCGGGCCGGTGCGACTCTGGGAGGACCAGATGATTTACAAGCCTTCCTATGCCGCGCAGGCCGTGCTGGCCTGGCATCAGGACTATACGTTCTGGGACCAAGTGGGGCCTTCAGATCTGGGTACCTGTTGGATCGCGCTCGAGGATGCGATGGTCGACAATGGTTGTATGCACGTAGTGCCGGGCAGTCACCGCTGGCCACTGGATTACTCGCGCGAAGAGGTCGATACGGGCGATCCGGATTGGCTCTTAAAGCAGCCGGGAATTCCTGCCGATGCCGATTTGACGCCGGTGCCCTGCGAGGTTCCGGCCGGGCACTGCCATTTTCACCATTGCAAGACCTTCCACGGTTCGTACGGCAATCGCACCGCTAGTGCCCGTCGCAGCTATATCATGCATCTGATGCCGGGCACTACCCGGCGCATGGGCGATAATTGGAACGACCGACAGGGCGATGTCGAAATCGTGCCGATCGGTGCGATACTCAAAGGCGATACCTATCCCGAGTTACAAGCCGTAAATTCGCAGAATTCAGGGCGGATCTCCTCGGTGAGAGCGTAGTTATGGGCGTGGATTCGATCGAAATTCAGCCGCTGGCAAAGCGCCTCGACACCACAGTTGCGATACCCGGTTCCAAAAGCTATACCAATCGGGCGCTGCTGGTCGCTGCGCTGGCGGAGGGGGAATCCAGGCTTTCGGGAGCGCTCTTCAGCGACGACACCGACTATATGGCGGAGTCGCTGCGCACGCTGGGAGTTGTCGTCGAGGCGGACGAGGCCACGGCCAGTTTTGTGGTTACCGGCAATGGGGGAAAAATTCCCGTTGCCGGCGCAGAACTCTATATCGGCAATTCGGGTACGACTTCGCGCTCGATCATCAGTTGTGTCGCGCTTGGTCGAGGGACCTTTGTCATAGATGGAGATGAGCCGATGCGCAAGACCCGGCCGATCGCCGATCTGCTCGATGCGCTCAAACAACTCGGTGTCGATGCGCGCTCGCGTCACGATAATGGCTGTTTGCCGGTAGATGTGTCTGCCACAGGTTTCAAAGGTGGCCACACCGAGCTTGATGCCAGCAAGAGCAGCCAATTTCTCACTTCGCTGATGCTGACTGGTCCCTGTACTGATGAGGGATTGCAGATCGAGATGGCGGGTGAGTTCAAGACCCAGTATATCGACATCACAATGGCGGTGATGCGGGCTTTCGGAGCAGAGGTTGAGCACGACAACTATCGCCGTTTTCGGATTCCCGGCGCTCAGCGCTACCAGGGCCGCGACTACGCAGTTGAGCCCGATGCCTCCAATGCATCGTATTTTTTCGCTGCTGCCGCATTGACCGGCGGTCGGGTACGGGTCGAAGGAATTTCAGCCGATTCGGCGCAGGGCGATATCCACTTTGTCGATGTACTCGAGGAGATGGGATGTACCGTCCGTCGAGATTCGGCCGGGATTGAGGTGGCCGGTCCAGCCAAACTCAAAGGGATCGATGTCGATATGAAGGCGATCTCCGACACTGCGCTGACCCTAGCCGCACTGGCGCCCTTTGCCGAGAGTCCGGTGCGGATCCGCAATATCGAGCACTCACGCTGGCAGGAGACCGACCGGGTTGCGGCGATGGCCACCGAGTTGGAGCGACTCGGTGTGGCGGTGGAGGAGTACCAAGATGGTATCACCGTGATCCCGTCTGTACCCCAGCCCGCAGCGATCGATACCTACTCGGACCATCGGATAGCGATGAGTTTCGCGTTGGTGGGGTTGAAAGTGTCGGGTGTACGGATCAACGACCCCGGCTGTGTGCGCAAAACCTTTCCGACTTACTTCAACGTCTGGGACAGACTGAGGAATTGAGCGATGACAGTGCAATGGCCTCCTAGGTTGATCTTCAACACCGACGGCCACTGGATCATCAATTACCAGGACCGTTGGCAGACCGAAGATATCGTCAAGATGATGCCGATGCTGGTCGAAGCGGGCGTAGACGTGCTCTCGGTGCTGGTCGGGATCGACGATGATCTATCGTGGCGCGGCAGTCCGCATGGTCAGTTATGGGGCGATAATATTACCGAATGGAGCCCCGACCCCGCGCCCTCGGATATCCACGGCAACAAAATGGATTCGAATGAGGTCCTGCATGTCCATGGCCGGCCGGTCAGGGCGGTTGATGGCAAGGTGCCCCGAAACGCCCACGAGTGTTTGCACGGATTATTCGCCAAGTTGATCGCCGACGGTCACGATCTGCTGCAAGTCTATATCGAGGCGGCCAGGAAATACGACTTGGGTATCTGTGCCGGTTTCCGGATGAACGATGCCCATATCTGCGACGAAGCGCGAGGGTGGTTTGGGCGGTCGCCGCAGAAAATCGAGCGTCCTGATCTGATGATCGGCCAGGCGGTGCCGAAGGGAGTACACGGTGCTCTGTGGGGGTTTTCGTGGCGTTGGGATTATGCTAAGGAAGAGGTTCGACAACGCTTTTTGGGCCTCTTCGACGAGACGCTGACGCGTTATGACTTCGACGGACTAGAGATCGATTTCAGCCGCGCGCCACCTTTTTTTCGCCCAGGGGAAGTCTTTGCCAATATACCGGTGTTGACGGAGTTTATGCGTGAGGCTAGAGCATTGGTGGTGAGGCAGGGTGAGCGTCGGGGCCGGCCATTGCGACTGGTCGTGCGGGTACCTGTGGGGTTGGGTGAGAATCTGGAGGCCGGGATGGATACCGAGACCTGGATTCGCGAGGGCCTGGCCGATATTGTGGTACTGGGTTCGCCCGGTTATTGCGTCCACGAGATCGATATCGCGCCGGCGGTAGCCTGTGCCGGGGAGAGCGGAGTGCTGGTTTTTGCAGGTTTTGACGGAAGTACCTATGAAGTCTCGCCGCAGGAGGGCTATGAGCGCAATGTCTCAAGCGTGTTGCGGGCGACGGCACTCAATGGCTATCGCGATGGGGCGGCGGGTCTGCATCTTTTCAATTACGACTATCCCTCGCACCGTGCCGGACCGGTGCAAAGCGACGATTTCAACGAGTACGATCCTCACCATCTCGAGACGATAAGAGAGCTGAAAGACCCCGCTCTGCTGGCGCACCGCAATCGGTGTTACTATCTGCCTTCGCCGAACCACAATCCGGGTGCTGACCACCGGCTTAAATTGCCGCGAAAACTGGCACTCCGAGGTCGGGGGGCAGGTAGTGGACATGCGTTGGAAATCGTGGTGCGCGATGATATTGCGAAGGGGCGAACCGAGGGGCGGGTGGTTAGTACGGAATTGCGGTTGCGGTTGACGGATTGGGAAGAGTCGGTGGGAAGAGTGTACTTGGAGGTCAATGGACACAGGGTAGATTTTGCTCCGGAGCGCAGGGCACAGAACAGCCGAGGACAGGAATGGTTGGTCTTTGTTAATCCGCCTTTGGTGACAGGAGTGAACAAGGTTTTGCTCTTGTTAGAAGGGATGGTGACGCCGGATCCCTGGCCGAGTTTGGAACAGTGTGAGATGCTGGTCCTGGCTCGCTGAGCAGTACTGCTCTTCACAGCTATCAAAATCAGACGAATACTATTGCAGGTGGTTGAATCATGGGAATGAAAGCCAGATGGAAAAAGGAGCCGGGCTGGCGGCTGATCGGATCGCGGCCGCTCGATAGCGCCAAATCGCAGGCGCCGGGGATCGCGTGTTTACCCGATGGAGGCTTTCGCTTGTTCTACACGGCGGTGGGGCCGGCAAAACCTTTCCCCAGATGTCAGGGCTATATCCTCAGTGCGCATTCGCAGGACGGACTTGAGTTCGTGCCTGAGCCGGGGATTCGCGTGGCGCCACAGCCGGAATGCGCGCATATGGCGCTCAGGCTGCTGGCGCCTTCAGTTACGCGATGTGCCGACGGCCGCTGGCGGATGTATTTCGAGGCGCGGGGAACGGCCGATCTGCCGACGGTGATCTGCAGCGCTCTTTCCGAGGATATGTTGGATTGGGAAATCGAGGAGGGGATTCGCTTGCAGGGCAAAGGCAGCGTACGGGCGCCGCGCTATCTGGCTGCGGAGGGAGGAACAGGGTGGTTGTATTGTTGTGGATCGTACGGGAACCAATCGGGGATTTTGAGCGCGCGCAGCGAGGATGGGTTGGTTTTTGAATTGGAGGGGGGGTATTTGTTGCAGCCGCTGGGTAGTGACTTGGAATCGGGGAGTTTTTCGGCTGCGGAGGTGGTGCCGCCGCAAGAGCCGGACGACGAGTGGACGATGTTCTATTCGGCCTGGCAGGACGCGCCGTCAGGCGCGGAGGTGCCACTGCATCCGAGTCTGGACAGTAGTCTGAGCGAAGATTTCGCTGCCGCATCGATCGCCTCGGATATGGCTGGTTTCCGCTCGCGGATTCACAGTGCTTATTCACCTGATGGGATCAAGTGGGAGCGGGGAGAATGTGTGGTTGAAGGAGCGGGGTATGGAGGGGAAGGGGTGGATGCGGTCCATGCGGAGGATATGGCGTTGGTGGCGCTGGGTGGAGACAGCTACCGAATGTATTATGCAGCGTGCGACAAAGACGGCAACTGGGGTGTCGCCAGCGCTCTGAGCGAAAAATAAAGAGGAGTAAGAGATGGCTAAACTCGACCAAGTCAATACGACGGATATTGCTGCGGCGATCCGCCTGGGGTGTCGGACGATGCAGAATGTATTCGATGCCGACGATGGCGGAGTACCTTTTTTTCGCTCGTTGATTGAGCCCGAGACGCTCCTGGCGTTCAGTCCAGTACACAGCGAGGCGCACGTGCCTGGGCGGCATCTCAATGCGCTGCTCAGTGCTGAAGACACTATAGGCGTGGTGATCGACGAGCAGGCAGTGGGCAAACACCGGCGCGCAACCTTTTTGTCGTATAGCGGACCAGTGGCACTGCCGCTCAACCGCGAGACGACCGACGGCCCGCCGCTCAACTTCTGTCCACATAATTTGCGCGAGGGTTTCCATGCCCTCAATGCGCTGGTCCGATACCGGGATGATCGGGAGGCGAGGGAGCTGGCCGAGCGCAGTATTGCGGAAATCGGCCAGTTGTGGAGCCCGGATGGCGGGTGGGATCTGCAGACGCTCGGCAATATAGGGCTCAGTTTTCAGGATTGCCGAGGATTTATCCAGGGTGAGGCCCGGATGCTGGGGCCGCTGGTCAAATACTATCGCGCCACCGGTTATGCACCGGCGCTCGAACTAGCAATGGCGGTGAAAGAAAAGGCGCTTGAGGAATTTTATCTCGTCGACGGCCGCTTCGA
>JACLAC010017410.1_pt1 | contig 12816 bp, 12 predicted proteins | sample 8027881 | NCBI WGS metagenome assembly JACLAC01 (sample SAMN15725517, study PRJNA655200) | protist metagenome | isolation source: fluorescence activated cell sorting (FACS) single amplified genomes of... | place: Spain: Blaines Bay Microbial Observatory, Mediterranean Sea | collected 2016-01-19 | reverse complement strand
GGATCCACCAAGACTTTCACTTCTTCCGGGAACGTTGACGGGAAGAAGGAGCAGCGCAGCAGTGGTAGTAGTCGTACTAACACTCAAGGAGGGGGAAGAACTAACCGGGATGGCATTGGAGGAAGAACCGCGGACGTTGATGCCGCCGACGAGGCCGCTATTGGAGGAGGTAGTCCCTCTGTGCGTCGGAGTAGTCGGTTTGATAGGTCGCCGAAGGCTGCTAGACGCTCGCCCTCGCCTGATAGTCCGTCTCGAAGGGACTCTATGCGAAGACCTTCGGCTTCCCCCACTCGGCTAGCCGAGGAGGGCCGAGCTCGTATGACCGAGGAAGAACGCCTCCTCGAGAACCGAGCGTACAATGCCGCCCGACTTAAAGAAGCAAAAACCATGGGGGAGCGCATGCGGATTTTGGAAGCTGACGCGAAGATGCGGTATAAGAAGTATGTGGCGTCTGTGCGCCCTTTGGTAAAGTTTTATAACAAGTTCAACAAGCTGCCGATCTGGACGCACATGTTCAAAGATCCGGTCCATCTGGGAATCACCACGTTCTGGTGTGAGAGTATGCTGCGCGCCAAAGCGATGCTCTGGGTCGCTTTGATTGTGACATTCCTGCCGCCGAGTATGACCACCATTGGGCACCAGGGGAGCATGATGATCCCCTGGTCCGAAAGGGCACATCAGATGGGCAACTCGATCATGCACTGGGCGGCCTTCTTCGATGTGTGGTTGGGCTGGACCGTCGTCATTTGGGGATACAAGATTGTCTGCATGGAAGACTTCAGGGAGGTAGGATGGATTTACAGTATGTAGGAGTTTTGTGTAGGCGAGAAGACACAGTATTTAAGACTCTGCCTCATCATGCAAGATAAGACAGACTCTATATCTCGTCGTGACTACCGGGTAGGGGAGAATCTTCTATCACGTTGTTACTGTACCGGCTAGGTTTAGCAAACTCACTTAGTACTAAATTTCGTTAGTCCCAGATGTCCCAGACAGTAAGTGTCACACTATGCAGCAAAACGGTCCGACTTGCTACAAAATGTATCATCAATGTTGAGTCCCGGTGAACCCCGCAAAATATCGTCAAAATTTTCAGTGAATAGTAATGCCTACTACAGTGAATGTAGATATCATGTCTAATACGAATACATACTGTAACTCCTATCCTTTCTGAACTACTAGTACGCTACAGTATACTAACAGTTAAACTACCGCAGCTTTCTGCAAAGTATTTCTTTTATACAACTTATCGGTCATAATACTAACTGTAGTATACTACTCTTCCCCCCCACCAGCTCTCTCTACTCCACTACGTCATGTGGATGTTTTGGAACTGCTTGAACCTTGCGGTGGCGATCATACTCGTTTACTTCGGGGAGAATACCAAGCAGTTTCTTGGCGACTTTCTGTTCTATTGGACCATCGTGCATATGTCTTCCCTATTCGGCATGTTCTTCGCGTCGCTGACATTCTACATCAAACCAACACACCACATCATGAATGTGGCCAACCCTCAGAAGCGGCCGTCAGATCATAGGGCGAGTGGGGTTTATGTGGAGTAATGGTGAATAGTACTACTACTGGACTTAGTAATTATTTCAGGACGTGCAAGTGGCGGCCTCAATGATGTGGCTGAGGCCAAGGGTACTATATTTTTGCTGGCAATTCGATGATACGTACAAGTGCGTTAAACTTAGAGCATCACACTTCCATAGGAAGTTGCAACTTCATACTTCCATAGCTAAAGCGCCTGTGAAGTTGATGGCTGCAAAATCTTCCGTTGAGATGGATCTCGAGGAATGTGCTTTGACAGTCAAATAATAACGACATCGTTAAAATGATGATACCAGTTCTCAGTCTCTGTCTTAAAACGCCGTAGACAGTCACAAATGCTCTAATGCGAAAAGGAGTAGGTGAATTCACGAATCACGATAGTGAAGTTCGAAATAGTTCTCCGAATAATGGTGGGTAAGGAGATAATGTTCTCAGAAGCCCGTATAATGCCTTAGACTAAGGCTTACTAGTCTTAAAGACCATAGTTTGGGAAGAGTCATAACAAAGTGAGGAATCATAGTGGAGAATCTGAGTCCGAGAAGGCAAGTCCTCGAGTTGGGAGGACAACTGTTAATCAGTACAACTACGATGCAATAGTCCAAGCTTTCTGCAATATATTATGCACGGGAACACGAGCATAATCATTATACAATTAATTCTGAGTTCTCACCATGTACGCAGATGGTGGCCACAGTAATACGAATGTCCTTCTAGATAGAAGTATCGACATCATGTAAAACACACTACATAGGATGATTTCAATTGTTGGCAGGTGCCTCCATTTTTGTTACAGTCAGCAAGTCATAATAATGCAGAATTTCAATCATATGCGAGCGTTTCCAGAAATAAAAAAGTGTAGTTTTGTATAGGTAAGATCAATTATACCATTAGTTTTTGCATTCACTGGAAAGAAGATCTGGGGTGTGGATCTGAGTTGTGGAACTGGGGTGTGGAGTTAGCAACAAGTTATTGAAAAACGGCATGAGGAGGATCTGGGGAGTCTATACACTGTCAGCGTTCACTACAACCTTAAGTTACTGTAATACATCTTATCGTAACTTTCATGTTGTAACTATTTAGGAGGAAGTCTACAGTGTCTTGTACGGTTCTTCTGGAGGAGCATATTAGTCTGTCGATGATTCTCCGATGATGATCCGTCTTCAGATTCGAATCATGGGGTTGCGGTTGCGGGTTTGAACTCTTCTGGAACGTGTTTTTTCTGAATCTTCATCACGATGAACATTGCAAAGAAACGTAATAATTCTCAGATAATAATTTGGCAGCGTCGAGGTAATAGTTCTTCAATGGTGCGCATTATTTGTCGAATAGTAGGAATGTCTTCATGTTCCAACTTAGTCGTGTCGACACAATTACAATTATCTGAATCTGGATTTTCAACGTGCGGGTGCGACTACGATGTGAAAATGTGGTGTCTGTTGATCATCACGAGTGGGCATCATCCGCGGTGTGAGGACGCAAACGAGTCGAGAAAATGCAACATATCTGAATGAATCTGATTGGTGGTTTGAACCGTGCTCAGACTCATTATACAGGCTTAGCATCGTCCATCATCATGGTTGGTTGTCTGTTGGTCGTTGTAATATTCATGCAATGAATATTCAGATTGTGCATTCTACTATATTATGATTCCAGCCAGTGGCGTTATTGTATCAACGATAATCATAGTGGTACGAACAACTTAAGACTGGTGACTTACGTATTACTATTACAGTAATAGTCACAGTAATCCCTTCAGAATCATAGTCGACTTCTGTCCTTACGTCATAGTAATAGTAAAGCACAAAAACTTATCAATACTACTAAGTGACAGTCTCTAGGCTGAGCTAATCATACCAATGATGGCTGAAGCCTCGGCGTCGAAGGCGGGTGACGGAGCATCAGGTACCGACGGCAAGATGACGGATCATCAGGCACTGCAGATTGTGTCGGTAGACCTCGAAAGTAACGAGGTCACCGTGAACATGGAGAACCTCAAAATAATCGAAGACAACCTCGCTCAGATGGGCGTGGAAAAAGTGTCAGTAGTCTCAGTGATGGGAGCTTACAGAACCGGCAAAAGTTTTCTGTTGGATCTGTTCCTGCGATACCTGGAGCACGATGGAAGTAAGGGTTAACTCATTGGAGCTTTGCCATTTCTCACGTGTTGCCCTTCCTCTCCGTTCACATTTTTTTCTTTCGAGCCGCCTTGCTTCACGAAATCTCCGCATCCATTTGAGGCCATCGAGTTGCGTGGCGAGAACCATCAGAGCAGCATCAGCCCACTCATGCACCTTCGTTTCTTCCAAGAAAGCCCTCGCAGAACTACCAGGAAGGACCTCCGCCCCCGCAATACGCTGCGTGACCGAAGGCAATTTTTCCAACAAGTTGCTCCCCGGCATAGTGGGCAGCTTGTAGTCAGAAAGAACGAAAATACCGTATGCATGTATTCTGATTCAGATTATCAAAAAAGGAATGACATCAATTTCAATTGGGGACATGGGGACATATTTACTGGGTATCTATTTGATTTTGGACACGGAAATTCCCAGATAACGAGGAGCGTCCACCGCGAGAAACCGGAGATCCGATGCCAATACCTAGCTGGTTGCAAGGCGCAGGGAAAATGGCCGAGGCCGTAAACGGAAACGAAGGTAAGAAGCTTAGAACGAGCGAGCCTTAGGTCAAACTCACTGCGACTCTGTCACTGCCGAGACTGACACACTCAGGACACACTGGGCTTCTGTGATCTCCACTTCGTTCCATCTCCCGCAAACCCCCCAGAGGCGACACGGCAAGGCTTTTCGTGGCGAGGCGGCTCAGCACGATGTACAGAAGGAATATGGATTTATAGCAAACCATTCCTGAAAACAACAACAGTAACTGAAAACATCAGCAAGAACGCCGACGAAGAGGTGAGGGGTTTACAATAAGTTTGGTGTACATTGCTTGGTATAGAATCTAGATTTCAATCCTGTCAATGTTCATTAGTCTAGGTTTAGACTATTTTAAGTCTTTGTGTTGGGAAATGCATGACAATGTCAATGAAATTGTGTAATACGCAACAGTGCGACTGGTATCCGATAGTGTCTGCCGCTCGGCATGACGTCCCTGTGCAGGGAAGAGCTCCGGTCAGGGAAGACCATCCACTGGCATCATCTTGAAGAATACAAATCTTGAATTTGTTTCCTACACAAAAAACCAACATTATCAGGTCTACGCAAAACGAAAGATCAAGACGGGCGTTCTGTTAATGGACACTCAAGGAGCTTTTGATAGTCAGACCACAAAGCAGCAATCAGCGACCATCTTCGGATTGACAACGGCGCTGTCGTCGAAACAACTTTATAACATACAGGTGAGGTATAGTCTTTTAACTTTAGGCACGACGATTTGCACGCGAGAGGCGGCAACTTGGAATTGATGTCAGGTGTCTTTCCAAACTCTGTTTGATTTTCACATCCATATTGACCACCGTCTCAAGTTCACATTGTCATCAGATGCATTGTAATAGTATGATGTTGATCCCCCGTCCAACGCCATCCAGGGCCGCATCGGTTCAGACCACGTGGAGCATCTGCATTATTTCGCGGAGATGGCCGTGGCAGCGACAAGAACCGGATATGGAAGCAATGCAAAGGGAGGAGTAGCAGAACAAGCTCCATTCCAGTTTCTCCAACTGGTTGTGCGGGATTGGGCAAACTTCGATGACGAAACTTGGTGAGGAGGGGAGAACAGGTTTTGTTCTCAATCCTTTAACATCGTCTCAGAGTGGTTCCCTCTAATGACAGTCGTAGTCCAGACTTCAATGCTCTATAAGATTTCGTATTACATTCCGCATCCTTGAAAGCTAAGATAAGGGTCACATCTTGCATCCAAGTTGTGACCCGTGCATGTCGCATGTATCGAAATTTCCTGACACGTGGTTATATAATTAGCATGGCTAGACTTACACGTTAGTTGATTTTTCACCAGTCATAAAATGTCTATGAAAGATTATGTAGCAAGGATATCATTCGAAGTTGCATGCCAGATGGGGCAAAAGCACGTAGCGGCACCATGAGTTCGATACAGACGGAGATGTCAAGTGTTGACAGGTCATCGGGGAGACTGCGCGCGCGTGCTGGGCGGATTTCAAGAGCATCGAGCGCGTCACAAGGACATGCGCAGGGCGCTGGAGAAGAAGTGCACCACGCCCCTCTTGTCGCCAACTGTCTGCATGCGGTGGCAAGGTGGCCGCAACTCTGTGACGAAAACCCAGCGGTTCTGGCTGTCTCATGTTCTTTCCGGGCAGAAGCGAGGAACCCCGGGAACCTGGATGACTCGGTCATTCCGTAAAGATCAGCGCTAGTCAACGCGCTGCTGACCTGTAAAGCGCGAAGGCTTCTAAACTTCTCAGCAACATCATCGTAGAGGCAACGAGAAATGCAATCAAAAAAGGCAATTCTCGAGTTGCTCATGAAGAAACGCAATTGGAGCCCACTAGCAACTAACTCACATTAAATGGTAGAGCCACTCACATCCCAGACTCACTAATATGGCTTGCGCAAGGAAGCGTTCAGCGCAAATTAAGCGCAGCGGAGCAGCACGAAGACAAGAAAGCATGACAAACACCTCGGAGTAAAGGTTTGTCGGCAGCGTCGGCTCACGAGTGTCAGCGAGTCCACTTCAACGGCGAAGCACTGGCGGGAAGTGTCGTGCAACCTAATTATCGGTGGCATTGGGTAAACCACAGGTTTGCGGTCGCCACCCTGCAACGATGTGTGAGGGAACGATGCATCGCGGGCCCACTTCGGCACTTGCCGCGCCCCCTGGGGGCGGCCCGCGCGGGCGGCCCGGCGCAGCGTCCCAGCAACGAAGGATTCCAAGCCCCCCAGCAACACCGCTGACGCAGCCGTCAGGACATGGGGGGGCGACGGCGGCGATGTCAGCAAAGGCGCACTTTTTTCGGCGCGCGCGAGCCTTGGGGTTGCTAACAAAGAGAATGGACAGCGCGCTGATCGGCTGCCAGGCGGCGGTTGCGAGCGGAGGAAGAAGGAGGGAGGAGCCACAACAGAAGAAATATAAAGTAGAACTGGTACTAGACTGCTCACGGGAGCCCCAGGGATTGGGGACCGCCTGCAAAATCGAAAGCAAAGTCGGCAAGGAGCCAGCGGAAGGAGCGAATTCTTCGTCGTCACTCAATGGTGTCAACGCGTGCAGTCCTGCTGCCGGACGAACCACAAAACAGCTGAGAATTGCCACCAGATAAAATGGATTCCCATGGATTCCCCTGGGCTGAAGCAAAAATCACAATGGGCGGCCCTGTCGGGCGCGCCCAGCCAAGCCCGCCGGGGGCGGCCCGCGCGGGCGGCCCGGCGCCAGCGGGGCAACGCGCCGCGCCGGCCACAGCGCGAGCAGACGCCAGGGCGGCGGCTTCACTGTCAGAAGAAACCGCGCCAGACTGATGCACCCCACAATCTCATCTGAATCAGGGACGACCCCGAGCTCCGGCTGCAGTATGGACTTTCAAGTCAGAAGAGGAAGCGGAACTCGGGGCACGTTACCGATTGGGGAGACAGATGGACGGAGGAGGAATGTGGGAAGCAAATGGAGCTTCACGCAGACACCCATCTCGGGGCAGGAGCGAAGGAGCGAGAGAGCGTGGACACCCTTCAGAGCATGTTCGAATCAGTCAGCTGCTTCTTGATGCCGTCGCCGGGTAAGACGGACGCCGCTGCTTAAGGATAGTAGTATACTAACATATGATGATATCGGGGTCGTACGTGGAACCTTGTGCAAAAGGCTGTTTTTGGACATTCGATGGATATAGAGTCTCCAATCAGTGTGAGGGTGGACTCGATTGCACTGTATCAGCAGCGTCTCAACAGACCGTACTAGTCTGTAACTACTTAAGTGGTGTGACCAACTTGAACCTGCACAAACATCTTTCAGGGCTCAAGGTTGCCGAATCGCGAAAGCGCAAGTGGGACGGAAACCTGCAGGATATTGATGAGGATTTTGTTCGATTTGTTGACAGTTTGTGTCAAAAAACCTTCGGGGACATCCGGACGCAGCAAGTGCTTGGGCAAGATTTGGCACCCCAATCCTTCGCTAAAGTAGTCGAAACCTTGGCGTGCGCCTTCAGTGGCATGGAGGTGTCGCAAATGAGCATGGTGAGAGATAGTATGGGTTTAACCTTCTGTAGATATTACATGACTCGAGAATTACCTCCTGGTAAATTTAGCAATCTTGCCATTGTTATTGTACTCGGTCCAGGGCCGCTACTCTTATAAAATCTGAGCTGATAAACTCTGGGAATGTCCATTTCAGGTGGAGGCGATCGCGAAAGCGAAGAATCTGGTATCCAAAGACGAGGCTGAGAAGGCATATAAGAAGTATATGGAGAAACAGCTCTCAGCGGTTTCGGCACAGACAGGGAAGGACCCCGAAGACCTCGAAAAGGACCACACGACAGCGAAAGCGGTAAGCCTTACCGTGCAAATGAAGTTTTCAAGGGCGTGCTGCGGCTGGGGATTTTTCCAATTCAACATGATTGTCCATCAGGGTTAAATTCAGCAAGATGATGTCCCATTGTCATTCACATTTGTCCTCACGATCAGATCTCACTCGAGCTCTTCGACAAGTCTGCAATCTTCGGCGACATGGAGGAAGTGGACAAGGCACGAGAGGAGCTCGAAGCATCAATCCGTGAATGGTATGTGCACTTCATAAAGGAAAACGAGAGGAAGCTTGAGCAAGTAAGACTCGTGGAGGCAACGTTTATGTTTACACTGAATTCCAAGATGGTCGCGATGTTCTCGCCTCAGAGTCATCCCTCACGTAGTATCGCTAGTCAGTTTAACTTTATGGTAACTGCGAGGCTCCGTTAAAAAAAAAATCGTTTAACTACGTTGAAAAAATAGCTGCTAAAATGCCATTTCGGAAACATTTCCATTCCAGGCCTTGGCCGCCTTCGCCGGTTTATCCGCGATCGCGATCATCCTGTTCGTCCTGGATCGGATCAGCGACTACACATGTGATTGGTGGCTGGACGTGTGCGTCCACGTGTCGAAGGCATTTGTGATGTTTTACACTGCTGTGATCGCTGTGTTGGGTTTCCACATCTACAAGTTGGTTCAGGAAAGAGGGAAGGCGGCGGCAACGCTGGCTAGTCTCGAGCTCGGCAAGCAAACATTGTTACACGTTCAGAAGGATGCGGACAAAGTCATGTAAGTCTATTAGTCTTATTCTTGCAGAAAGATGCGGATAAAGTCATGTAAGTATTGTCTGAGAATGATGCGGACAAAGTCATGTAAGTCTATTAGTCTGAGAAGAAGAAGATTCGAATCATATTTTTTTGCAGATAGAGTTAACTTAGTCTTCTGTAAATGGAAATAGACTATAGTAGCTACTACCTCATTCTACATCTGTGGGATCGTGGGAATTTGACCCAAAAGATAAACTTCAATTCAATGGTGTTGTGTTCCGACATTGTTATCCATGCGCTACTAAAAATCGTCAGCTATTACGCAAAGAACATCAACGAGTTCAAGCAGGATGCTATGGGGGCTCTGGAAAAATGCAAAGAGTACGCTAATAAGGCGATCGAGTTCATCTCCGCCCCCAGTGTTGACGACGAAGTCGAGATGACCACAAAACTAGGAGGGCAAAGGTCATCAAGTTCGGCGAGGACAAAATCGCCGAAGAGGTCAAAATCGCCAGGCGCTGGAGGAAGTCCGAAAAGTCCGAAAGGCGCGCAGGCTAAGAAGGACGACTGAGGAAGACTGATGAAGAGCAAGAGGGGCAAGGTCCGTGGCTCTTGTAAACATCAGCAGCGATTCTTTCGCAAATCGATTTTGATTCGTTTTTTTGTCCATCTGCTATATGTATACTTTCTGAATCATATCTGCCTTCTCTGGATGAGTTTTGCGGAAAGTAGAACTTTTGTAGACTGCCGTGTCATTTTGGAACGGATATTGCGGACTCACAACCAGTAAGTTTAAAGAGGTGCTTTTTGAACAAGAGCAAAGCGCAAAGGTTATCAGCAGTGCAATAGAGAGACAAAAACGGCATCTAGTGTAGAGCAGTCGTCGATAGGTATAATCAACACACAAACCTTGTAACAAAAACTTTGGGCCCACGTTACAAAGACCCTCCTCAGTGCGACTTTACCCGCCAATAATGTTCAAGACTGAGACATAGTAGTCGAGTCTTGAGCGGACTCTTCCCTATGGTAACTTACAGCCATGCATGAATCGCGAAATTGTCCAAATCGTTCTGGTCAAAGCGCGACATAGACCATATGGCTGACGTGAAAAGTCATAAGTACTGATCTTTTTTTGACTCACATTATGATTTTGGCAGTTTGATTCATTTCAGATTGAATCATTATGATTCCATATTAAACGCGTTGTTAGGTCGACTTCGTGGTTTGAATTTCGCAGCTGTCGCGTCGCATTCCTGGTATCAGCCTCACCTGATATCATTCCTAAGATCAGACCCTAAGACGCAAAGCATGACATGTCGACAGTGAGTAAATTTCGAGTGTCACTCCGTCCGCCCGATTCGCACATTTTTTGACAGCAACAGTATATCTGGCTCGTTTCATTCGTTTCAAATTTTCAAGCTGGTCTCTCGTTCCACTGTTGAAGTTCAACTTCTATCTCCGCGGCGTGTTCTTTTCAAGGATCATAATGATAGCGTGTTCTCGTTGGCGAGTCTCACAACTGCGTCAGAGACTGTGGAGAGTGGATTCTGCGAAGTGACAGTTCTAGAGTGACAGTCTGGCTGATCACGCAGTCACAAGGACTACACTACTCACTACTGGCAAAAACACAAAATCATCATATGTTCTGACGTTTCATATGTTCTCAGGTTGTTTCAGTGTTTCTTAAGCCAATGTGAAATCTAAGACGAGTATACCAGAATGGGCAACGCTCCCAGTTGCATGGAGCCGGAGATCTCCCCGGAGCGGTACGACAGATATGGCTATCCCAGTCGACGTGACGGAAGCCCTCACAGAGATGACTCGCGTTATCCTCACTCGGAATCCTATTACTCACGCTATCCGGGGGTGGGAGGTATCAGTGATCCTTCAGAATTTGCGAATGGTGGTCCTGGAGGCGACCAAAGATTGTACGACGGCCACGGGGGGGCAACTGGCAATGAAGGAGACAATGATGGCAGCGTGCCCAGAATAAGAGAATCAGATGATAGTCTCAGAAGACCAGGTAGTAGGGTCGCAGCAGATGGGAGGATTGATTCGCCGTCAAACCGTGTCAGCAGTCGGGTGCGGGAATCGGAATCAGGGGAGCAAGGATTTCCAAGGGATTCTTCAGAGGGATTTCCGCACTCGCCTCACTACGGTAATGTGGGTCGGACTCGCGGGAGGGGCCGTAATCGACCGCAAGTCGACTCCTTCGCGGCATATGAGCGTGCGCTTTACGAGCAAGGCGGCTGTTTTGCGACTCCCGGCTGTTTTGTCCCGCCGGGATGCTTTCCGGCGCCAAGCTGCTACGTGGACGCCAACTGCCTCGCGCCAACGCAAAGTTGCCTCGCCCCAACGCAAGCCTGCCTGGCGCCCAACGGGTATGCTGGACCGATGCGGCCCAGTCCCACCAAGATGATTGCGGGAGAACTTGCTGCCGCCGAGGAGGGTGTCCAAGTGATCGCGTCCGGGAATGCTACTGACGATCTGCACTACGTGACGCAGAATGTGCAGCTTGAGACTACGATCAATGACATCAATGACAATAGTCATCACGGCGGTGCTTATAATAGTTCTCTAGCACCTCATCTGAATAGTTCTCCGACAAATCAGCTTGGTCCCAGCAAGGTTCAGTTGGGTCATCTGAGCGGCGATGTAGACGACGATGGCAATGTCACCGAAGAGGACGATGACGATGACAATGTTCCCGGGATAAATTATGTGGACGCTGCGCGCGCAGGGGTAAATACAGGTGCTGGTTCGAATAATGGTGTCACTGGTGCAGCAACAACTTCCGATTTCGCGAAGGCGCGCACAATGTCGTCGGACAACGAAGCTGAGGAGGGTCTGATAGATTCAGGAACCGATTCCGATCCTGCTATGGCGCAAAGAAGAAGAGACAGGACAGATTTTCTGACTTCACGGGGGCAGAATTTCGCAGCTTCTGACAGCATCGACGGCCCCTCCGATTTGAGCATGATGGCATCCAGTTTGAACTGTCTCAACTGTGACGCCGGCACTGTTGTGGTCCGGTCAGGGGAGAATAATTATATTGGAGACGCAGACTCAATGTCATTCAATGACTCTGCCGCTGCGGGCACAAGGGGGGGAGGCGGGAACGCGCAACTCGTAGGAAACCGCGAGTGTAGGTTACCCTCGGCGACGCTCTCGAGCAAACCAAAGTTTGACACTTCGAGGCAAGCGCTAGAGGCTGCTCGGAACTTCATTCAGAGCAACCAAGTTGATCTAGCGATGGATGCATTCAACGACGCGATAACTATCGTGCAGAAGGAAAAACGAGCAAATTATGACGGGGTGTCTCCTGAGCATTCATCATTATCACCCGACTCATTATCGCCCTCGCAAGCAGCTAATTATACTGTTAAACAAAGCACGGACAGCGGCAATCTCCAAAGTAGCACGACGATCTCTAACTCGGCAAAGCCGCTGCCGAACACTAAACCCGTCGTCGATGACTCCGCCGGTGGCCAAGATTCCGCAGCAACCAACGGGCAGCAACCAAAGGGAATCATAAATGATGGTGAAAAAAATTCGGGCGGCGAGATGAAACCAATGTCAGAAGCCAGTATATACGATGAAGCAGGTGACTTCCTATTTTCGCATGGAGAGGTTGATGCCGCAATATCGTTATTTTCGCGAGCCGTCGCAGCGGAGCCGAACAATTCCTTGCGGTGGTGAGACTGTGACGATGAGGAAAAACTGCGTTGGTGACCAGGACTTGGAATACACTATCAGAACTGATTTGAAATTTATTGAGAACGTGCGCTCAACAAACACTGTTTAATTTTCTCGTGAAGCACGTTCTTAAACTATCGCAGTTGGGCGTGCACGACACACGAAATTTTCTTCTCGAACCCCAATGTACTATCATATCCGTTCCATCGAAAAGGTACAAAAAGGGCGTCGCACTGCAGCGCAAGAACGCGAATCCTGATGGTGCGTTGGAGTGTTTTCAGAAGGCTGTGGAGTTGAATCCGGAGGATCAGGGGAGTCGTTTCAACCTGGCAGTACTGCTGTTTAACATGGACCGATATCGCGAGGTAGGAGATGATCAT
>JACLAC010017409.1_pt1 | contig 12816 bp, 3 predicted proteins | sample 8027881 | NCBI WGS metagenome assembly JACLAC01 (sample SAMN15725517, study PRJNA655200) | protist metagenome | isolation source: fluorescence activated cell sorting (FACS) single amplified genomes of... | place: Spain: Blaines Bay Microbial Observatory, Mediterranean Sea | collected 2016-01-19 | reverse complement strand
AAACATCTTTACACTCGAGACATGAAACAGAAACATACGATAAAACAACAGCAACAGAAATCGTAAACAGTTTCACTAATGCAAAACGCAACGATAGCGTGACATATCGAGGACACAAACACGCGACAAAACAAACAACCACAAAACAATCCCTATCCCCAACGAACAAGAATGAGAAACACTACACACGACGAAAAAACACTAACAATAATGACAGTAGCGTACGAAAAATACATCAGCAGCAAATTTGAGACTTTAAAACCTACACCACGGGTCCCATTCTTTTCTCCACAGTTTTCGCATCCAAATCGTCACTCAAGGTCTGCGATCATGCATCCCTTTCCGTGCAAACATCAACGTGAGTGTGAACATCAGACCTGCACTTCTCGTCCTCCGTGATCCCCTGGTCCAATGCCTCCTCCAAGCGCGCACGACCACTTTCTGTCCATCGTCTTGGCCGCAGCCTGCGAAGCCGCATGATTTCTTCGTCAATGTTGATGCCCAAACAGGACCATTGACCAAGAAGACGCGTCAGACCAACATTGCTGATCTTGTCCTGGAGCACGGACTTTGACGTGGCCGTGATCGAGCGCAACTGACATTTTCCAGTTCTTGTCACCGTGGCTGAGGCTCCAAGATCTGCAGTCAACTCCCGCGACAACTTCCACCATGAGCGGTCATGATCAGAAATGCGTTGACGCCAATCCTTGTCCAGTTTCACTGCGCATGCATCACCGGTGGCGAGCGTGGTGCCAAACACTTCCTCTGCCCAGTGCGAGTGGCCAAACACAATCACCGTGTCCTGCGACTGCATGCATAGATCAAACAAATATGACCAGATAACCTTTTTTGGAAGATCATTACGGCATGATGAATCCCAGCAACCATCCTTGAATTTATCTACGGGAAAACTTATGTTCGGAAACTTGCACCGCAACGACGAGATTGAAGATCCACGATTGCATGTTTGCGCCCGACCGATTTCGCAAAGTTCTGGAACGGCAACGATTTGTCCTGTAGGCATACCGGCTTCAGTGAGGCTTGTCATCACGCCGCAAACTGTTTGCAGACAACGTATCAAAGGTGAGGAAAGAACTCTGACATTGCCTGTTGACTTTTCCGACAACATAATGCCAAGACGTCGACTCAACATTTTTGCCTCTAACCATCCTTCACGTGTCAATGGTGGGTCATAATCCCAGCCAACATCCGCCGTCTTCTTGAAATTTTCAAATTCCGGGGACGCAAACGGTGCCAAGTTATGCATAGCCTGGCCATGGCGAATAAAGATGATGTTCAGTTCGGAAGCCACCATCATTTGCATGAAAGATACAATGAATTGCAAACACCGTTTAACACATGTATCTATTGATATTCTTAAGCCCTGTGCTTACAAAAGAAATTCAATCCTTTGAAAAATATGTATGGACAAAGAACTTGTAAAACAGGACTTTCTATTCCGATGAGTTTCAAACAACGTCACATAATCGTTTAGTTCCTTGCTCATATAACATTCACAGACAATTTCATGCAACAGTGACATTTAAACGAAACGAAATAAAACAAAGTACTAGACTATCGTTACATTTGACCAAAGATCATGCTCAAGCGCGAGAACAATAAACTTCTCTAAAATACCTAAAGACCTTTAAACATGGCCCTTGACGCTTTCTTTCTTAACGTCTCAGCATCAAGTTGCATAAACTTGTCACACCGTTTCCGACAAATTAGGCCATTACCTGCCCCCAATCTGCCGTTGTACTCACACGCTTTGATTGACAATTAAAGTATCTTATCCAACATGATCATTTTATGGCGTTGAAGCCCAGCAAGAGCAACATAACCATGCATTCTGGGATCAACACAAAACATCAAAAGCCAGAGCCGTGAGCAAACATGCATGTTCGCAATAAGTGAAACATATACCTTGTCTAAAAAATGCTAAATACACATGGAAATGAAGATTATTCTTTCAACCCAGATAACTCACACCCACAAACCGAAGAGGTGAAACTCCACGGCTGGACAAAGAATTGGACAACAGCCTTGAGGCTGTGATCAGGAGCAGGACACATGCGCAACAATTTGGCCTGCATCCGTGTCCTTGGGGCTGGGTGTCCAGAGACAAAAGACCGACAAATGGAGATGAGCATCATATGATGCTCCATACGCTTTCCTCGCATAGCTCTTTGGTGGCTATGCATACGCTGACATGATGAAGCATGACATGACTCTGATCACGAGGCAGATTACATGGAGAAAAAGGGCTGCCCACAAATCCACACCGACTGGAGGACAGGCGACGGGTCGTGTCACGCGCACTTGCCTGTTCACCTTTTCGGGCTCCGAAGAGTTAAAAATGGTCCAGCGACCCGCATCCATGCGCTGAGCGAGCAAGTGACAACAAAATGACCAAACACAGACAAGAAACGCTGCATCGAATGCTTCGAATTTGCTCTGATGCCCCTGATTTGCCAATGCAGAGATGTAAAAGATCTTTTCATGCATCCGGTGCCTGGACAGGAGAAAGCCTGTCCCGCGTGCCATGGACAAAGAACATGATGATGGATCCCGTGTGTGCCATGAATACCAACAAGCTACTGAAGGAGGATGCCCATACGACCAAAAAAATTACATTCGAATGGCCTCAAAAATAATAACATTTCCGAAAATGTTTTTTATTCTTAATGTCATTGGCACATGATTTGGCCAAAAGCGGATCTATCAAATCTAAACTTCTTGAAACAGAAACATAGATCAGAAAGGCAATAAGCCAACGATAAACTTAAATATACATACATCCCTAGAAAAGAACAATTCCTCGCAGTTATATGTAAACGACATCAACTAATGCGCACCATCAGATACAACAACCCGGAATCAACATACAAAAAGAACAAGTCAAAAATCGACCCCACAGGATGCATATCAACGGAGGCGCATATGCAGGAAATTAACACGCATGAATCAGCAGGCAGTTACCAAAAACATCATCAGAGACATGATCATGGCGATGCATCATTTAATTTTTGAATTAATTCTCATCCGAGCTCACATGTAAAGAACCGTAATCCCACGGGAAAAACATGTGACCCAAATCAGTACCAGGAACTGTTGACGCAAACCAACATGCATCACCCCAGAAAACAGATTCCAAGACATTAATCTTAAAAAACCCGAAGAAACGCCCACCCGGAACATACACAACGACACCGCTCTAATCTAAATATTTACACACGAATCGTATCCCTCGATATTTAGATCCGACAAACAAGCACCTAGAGACTACATTGCACAACAACAAAGGGGACCGCAATAGAAAGGTACATAAATTGGACAATTAAGCTGACAATGTTCATCAGCGGCACTATAATTCACTTCATTTTTTAATGCCAAAAAGGTTGACCCCGAAGATAATTTCAAAAGTAGAAAAAAAACCTAAACACTAGCCTAAAAGGCGTTGTGTCGATCAATCTTACTCCATCTATAAACAAACCGCTTAAGAAGACAAACACGATAAATATCTAAAATTTGGATACGATTTCTTAATCTGTCATTCTTTAAGGACATTGTAGTGTCGGTGATTACTCCTTCTGTTAAAGATGTAGCCGACATTAGATCCTCTTCGGTCATATCATCTGTATAATACCACCTTCCGGACGAGGGGCTCTTCACCAGGACCGATGAATCACTTATTGTCTGTGCTGGAATATGATATTTGTGCGGACCCCGCGATGATCGACTGTATTTTAGTCCTTGTACATCGTGAGAACGCAGGCACAATCCGCGTCGATTCTGCATGCTTTGTGTTTCTCCGGACATCTCTGAAGTAATTCTCGTCTTTCGCCGGTTTTCTCAAAGAAGAACCTAAATGTGTAAATCATCCTACATCGGTGATTGAAGGAAATGAGGAAACTAAAGAACTTCTTTAATTTTCTAATAGAACAACACAGACCGAACCCTTCTCGAGTAAATCCCTCCATATGTTATTCCCCCTGCGTCAATGATTAAAATAAAGAATAAACCGAATTCTAAAGTCGTTACGAAGCCCGATTTAAATCAAAGCTGCAACATTGTTTATGGCACCGAGACTTTGCGTTGTTTTTATACAAATAAAAACCTACTCTTCACGATAAGCTTTGGACAGCGGCTGCAACTTAGATAACGCCTTTAGATGCTGTAAAACGGCGGGACATTTGTCATCGACGGTTTATTATCAACAAACTATAAACTGTTAACCGCACCGGCCAAAGGATATGAAAAATACAGATGTCACCACAATTAACATGTTTATTCGTGATTCGCATTTTGTCATACAACGACAGCCAAACGTTAACCGCACTGGAAAAAACCTTTTCATAATGGAAGAATTGGCCGGAATAGGTATTAAGATGTGCCATCCTAAAAAGATATGAATCGCGTATCAGTATTCATGCCATGCGGTCTTTGTCCATGTCAAACGGCATAAAATGGTCCCTGTCCACGTACTGGGAAATTCGAAAGGAACTTAGATTAATGACCTTATAACTGATAGCACGTTGATAACTTAAGGGATTGTTTTTTGTTATTGGTGTCGGTGACACGTCGTGAACCGGAAAAATTCACAGTCATAACTTCAATTTGTAATTAATTTATGAATATCTCCCACTCCCAATAACAGTACTGCTCTGGTAGAGAACAATGTCATGCAACGAACAGACATCATTGAAAAAAAACTATACAAACTGGCTGAATCGATATTATGGCGGTCTACCGTGCTTTTATCGCAAGCAGGGAAATAAAGTGCAATAGTTGTATTTTCTGATTTAATGGTAGGATTGAGGAGGAAGGATAATTTCAGGTAATCAGCCACGTTTGTTATTATCGAGTTTTTTCGGAGTTACATGTGAGGATAACAAACAACACAAAGTTAAATCCTAAAACACGGGCTACAACACGAATCCGGAGCTTTACCATAAAGAGAGCCTTGTTTCACACACCACCTCAACTAACCGTAAGTGACATCCCCGAGCATGCTTGAAGGACATGATCGAATGCCGCGTCTAACTACATGTAAATTTCCACATCAATGAATGACGGCTCTTGTACATTGAATTGATCATCTAGCATGATCCACGCACCTTTGACGGCCTCCAACATCAGAATCATGTCACAACACAAACGGTGACTATCAAGGCGTCGGAGCACAGTGCTATCTGATAAAAACGCCTCAGTCTAAGATCGAAATTGCATAGAACACATGAACTCATGCATAAGTAAACGTCTGGCGTTTCAAGTACTAACATAATCTTCACAAAACTTCAGGTTCGGTGATTCTGGCATTAACTGAACATGCTTCCTAAACATGTGCACATGTTCTAACCTAAACATGTAAGCTTTAAGCGTTACACAATTCGTTCCCAATGCATCACAACTCACGAATCTGAAGGGGATACTGCATGTCAAATTTCCCAGGTGTCAGTGCTGTGACAATCGTGATGAATTGTAGACATAGATCCAAAACAACACAGTTACAAATCGCAGCAAAACAGGCGCTCCCAAATAAGGAATGTAAATCTTCATTTACGTCGACATTCACCGTGTATAAGTTGTTCAAATGCTAAATCTAAGCCATTTCATCTAACAAAAGATAAACCCATTCGACTGCAGCATCTGTACATTTTCATCAAACCCAATCCCCCCATTTCCCACGCTAAGACCTAGAACAACGAAAATAACAATGAGTGACAGTTGCATCTCAATAATTTCTTCCCTCAGATACAGCAACAACTTCGTCAAACATCCTAAAAGCAAACCTCTATGTCCCCTGCCTTTCGCAAAAGATTAGAGTCAAGCCATAACCTTGATTAATGGCTTAAAATGAACTGAGAACTGACCCCCATAACTACATAACGAAAGGATAACCGAATTAAATGCCCAATTCCGTAACAGCATCCCCAAACAACATTCGAATGGATAGATGAAAAGAGACACACAAAACGAAACGTCGAAAAACAGGAATCAACAACAAAAGAACGCAATTAAGCATTATTGTACCCGAAACATGAGGGAGAAACATACGATAGGGCAAGGGCAACGGAAAGAGTCAATGGTCTCAACCAATGCACCACACAGTTGTAGCATGATATGTAGATAGCGTGAACGCGAAGCAAAGCAAGCAACAACCCAACAGTACGTATTCCCAACAAACAAGAATTGACAAGCGCCACACAAAAACAATGCACGGCAACAAGGATGACGACAGCAAAGGAAGATGAACATACAACGAACATTAAAACCAACGGGAACGCGATGTTGTTTCACCTCGTCGAGTGTGATGTTGCCAGCCACCGTTGGGAGCAATGTCACAATGCAATGAAATCATAATTGTAATTTCAAAATAATGTCCCGTCCTTTGTGATTCGTCATGAAGATGCGGCAGCCGGTGGCCTCTGCATGTCTCATGCAAGGTCAAGAACCATTGTTGCTCATGATCTCTTCACACGGAGCTCACATCTCATGGAATACGAATCTCTGCCAAGTTCAAGCACGCCTAACACCCGGATGTCTTGAGCTCAATGGCGTTCGAAGAGATGTGTGCACGACAAAAGCAACGTCTTCGTCTTCCTGTACACACAGAAGAAGATCATCAAAGTTCAAACAAACGGCACTAAGCTCATTGTTCTACCATGACCTAGAATTAATGCTTAAGCTCAATGAAATAGCAATTTGAACGTCCACACAACTAATTCTCGCTGCAGCAACAACAATCGCATAAAAGCACATGCAATATATTGAAAATGTAGACCGAAGCATAACCAACGAGCACAACACCTCCTGAGCTAAACATTAACGAATCATCCAAGCGAAACGTCTGCTGCTTCGATCATGTTTTCCTTCATCCAATTTCATGTGGTCAGCGCTTAAAATTAGACGCATGCAATGACTTTTATGAAAAAACGTCATACATCCACATGCACGTACTCACGTCATTGTCGTTATGTTTTACTTCAATCAAACAATTCCACAATGACTGTATAAGTGAACAGTCAGGATTGAGTAAAATATGTTACGGCGGAACTACGACATCTAATGTTGCTTTGTCATGTCGTTAAGTAAAATAATCCGTTAAACAAATGCAGTTCTCTCCAATATGAAAAACAGGCACCGAATTCTTGCATATAAAATCGATAAAGACAATAACTCTCCATCTTAACATCATCCAAACGAAACGTCTGCTGTTTCGATAATGTTATCCTTCACGCAATTTCATGTAGTCAGCCCTTAAAATTAAATGCATGCGATAACTTTTGTGAAAAAACGTAATACATTTACATGCACGAACGCACGTCATTGTCGTTATGTTTTACTTCAATCAAATAATTGAAGCGTAAAAATAAATAAGGGCTCATAAAAATCAATAAAGACCAAATCCCCATAAAAGCAAGTAACTACCCATACAAATAAACCCATCAGCACCCATAAAAATAAACAAACACCCATAGAAACATACAAATACCCAATCAAAATTGAAGAAACCCCATGAAAAAAGCACATCACATTCTTACAATTATACCCAAACCGTTTTCTTTGACTTCACTAAATAAAACATAGTTAGGGTACGTAAACAGCCTCCAAACCACAACGGAATAAAAAGCACTCTCTAAATTTAAAGTTTACCCATGCAGCTGGACAGCCACGAAATTCTTAAATCTCCCGCTAAAGGACGACCTAAAGTCAACATTCCTATACCACAGCTTAACAGGTAACAATTTTCTTACCGCAATAAGCAATCAAAACGAAAGCAAGCAAGGAGAAGACACGGTAAGAATAGTATAAGCTTCAATCCCATTTCACTGTCAGTGAGTGTCCCAGATGTTGTCTCCGAAACCATGACCCCAAGACCGACATTCATGAAACATAAAAGACGATGTCTGTAACATATTGAATACTAACGAAGATTCAAGGTCCAATGAAAATGAGCTTAGAAGGGGGAAGAAGCATAGTTCAACGACACACATCCATTGTTTATCCGCAGATCCAGTTTTTATCAGCAAGCCCTGTGCAAAAGTAATAAACTATTAACGTAAAGAGCATCACCCCTGATGCACACTTTGTGATAAAATGATCAAACATGCCAGTTAGAAGGCGACAACTTTCACAAACGCAGTAGAGAGGGACGCCTACGCACGTTGCCCCCCCTCGATGGCTCCACTCAACACATTCCGGGACACGTTTCATGAACTTCGCAAAACAATATCATCCCACGCATAAATTATATAATTTAAATGGTTACAGGGTTTTTGTGTTCATCGTCCAATAATAGAAACCGCAATTTGTTCTTTTACTTAGGGATTACCATAACGTATATTGCCTAACTTACTTGGTAATCCCTTGATGAAATGCAAATTTGCCCGAGATGGTATTTCAGTAATGTGCTCCGCATTGTCACCTGTCAAAATGACATCTTGAGCGGCGCAAACACGCCCACCGACCACATGAGTGGAACCATAGGCAACCTTGTCAATGTCCGTTTCATCAACATCCCAAAACAATTTTTTCAATGTTCCGCCTTGCACCGACATGGCTGTTTTTGCATAAGCGGGAATTGTTGGAAATTGCCAAAAGATAAAATCTTCGCCGGATAATTCTCTCACAACACATTTGTGACGTCCAAGATAGAATGTCTCGCGACCGGTTCTGCCTGATTGATCACGGGACAGTCGAATGTGGTCCCGACCAATTGTGTCTACTTTAAAAGCTGAATGTTTCGGGCGATTTCCCCGTCGTGTCGTCAGAGCCACTCGCATACCAACAAATAATTGAAGTCGCGCGGATGGGATGTAATGCCATGCGCCCCCAGAATTGGAGCCTGTCATTCGATGCATCTCCAGTTCCTCTACGGGATGTCCAGTTGCATCCTTGGTTACAATTTTGTTGTTGGCAACCTTGGCGGCGAGGTGTTTAATGATGATGTCATTCCACTTGTTCACCGTCGAGTGCTTGGATGCCACGACCAAGACATTAGAATTATCAAAATGGGCTTTCTCGAATTCTTTGCATACCTGTGCCCGAGTGGCCCGAGTGAGTTCCTCGGTTGGGATACCATCTCGGGTGCCATCACCACACCCATCGATAATGTCTTGCCATTCCTGGGTTGTAGCAGCGCTCCTACGTTGAAGAATGTTTAAGGGAAACTCTCCCCGACGTTGAAAAACTTTACTGCACCAAATGCTGTGCCTAAAGACATCTTCATCGGCAACTGGTAGGAATGAACCATTTCGAACATGGGTGTTCAGAATCGGCTGCCGTTGCTTTGGGCAACCTGCAAGTATGACGGTAATGTTTCCGAATTCGCCGACCTCCTCGCGTGCTGCTTCTAATTCCTCTTTCGTTAGCGGTTTTTTCTCGAAATCGCGATCAGGTTCTGTTAGAGACAATGACGTTAATCCAGCAATAACCACGCCAACAGGAGAACGCCTGTAAGACATAATAAAGACTTAAAACTTAAGTAACACCAACCGCAATTCAGTAGTGCACATATCACGTTAACATCCGCAATAAATTAACAACCGGGCATAAACTTCAACGCATAACAGGTGTTCATTTCTTACCGTCCCAGCTGGCTTCACTTTGACTCCAAGCAACGTGAGCCGATAGACCATCAAGCCAATCTGCATGCGCTGTGAAAATTTCATCAATGATGACAACATCAACGTCCCGCCATGCACGAATTCGTGAAGAATGCAAACGGAACTCGGTAACAAAAGATAAATCATCTTCGGTTAAATCTTTGGAGCTGGGTTTCATGCGTCCATATGAGTGCATCGTTTCGCCGTCTTCTGCCAACAACGACGCAGCAAACCCAGAAACGCCTAAACAAGCGACATTATTCCCATTTGCTTCAAGCGTTAGGGCTAAACGCTTTAAAGTTGTAGTCTTCCCAGTGCCACGGGTTCCGTTCAAGTACACAACTTGATTCATAAGATCATTAATTTGCGGTGTCTTCGCAACGCGGCGCATGATCATGCCCACAAAATGTTGTTGGTCAGCATTTAATGTCTGGGAAAAGCTTTCGACTTTCAATCGACGTTGGGCTTCAGCTTGTTCTTTTTTCCGGGACCAGGTGTTATGAGCGGAAACATCAAATATTTTCTCCACTTCAAGTCCACGTTTTTGGGCCTTCGTCACTAAAGCTTCAAACTCTCTCGGAGAGTCTCCTTGGAGTTTCCTTTGAAAAATTTGCCAAATTTCCCGCACGACTTCCGATTTGTGGTCCATCGCAAAATCCAGGAAAACTTCCTGGCGTTTCAGATATCCATGTCGACATTCTGTAAAAGACCCAAAAATGTCTTGGAAATACCGTCGACATTCTCCGACGTCAGCATCCGGAAACGCTAATTGCTCCCAATTGGTCGCTGAAGTAAGTCCTAAACAACCCTTCCAACCACCTTTCTTCAGGCACATGACACGGGCATAAAATTCGGGGGTTTTATACCGAGCATGCGCAATCATCACGCAATGTTTCGTGTCTGGGGACCTTTCTACAATTGTAAACTGACAGCTTCCTGCTTGGTGCGCCCAAAATATTTTTTCAACTATACGTTCCTTCTTCGCATGTAATTGCTTATTAGATGGAATAATTTTACGCGTCTGCAGCCATTCCACAAAACTTAAGTCATGATCACGTGCCCGTTCTAAATAAATCATAACTTCAATGTTAATGGGCACGGTGATCGTTACGTCGAGATCAATAACGTCGCGCCATAACATTCCGCGGATGACACCATGGTGTGCGTCTTTTTCTGGAGATTTCCCAAGGTGTTCTTCAACTTTCGCATTCACCTTTAATGTGAAAGGCCGGATCTTAATCCGTGGACCTTCACAGATAAATGACGATTTATCTGCGATGGTACTTTGAACTGCTTCCATCGAAGTGAGTAACCGTAAATATTTCCTTGCATCTACTTCCGGCATTTTATGGGTGTAGCAATATTCTGCTTCTCCTTTGGTCACCCCAACTGTCTTGTCGCGCTTAGATTTTAAACAAATCGTGTCGCCCCCTGGTTTTATTTGGTAATTCTTTAAAACGTATTCTGCTGATAGTCCGCTCAGGATCGGTCGCACGCAACAATGCCCATTCCAAGCTTGAATTGCGTTTGCGTTGGTTTCAACACAAAATAAAGATTCCCGTCCACGAAATTCGGGCTTTACATAATTAGTCCCTTGGTATGGCCGCCGGCTCCTTGCGGGTTTAAACAAATCATAAGATCCGGCAGTCACGAACCTGTGTGCACCAGGTTCTTGGCCCTGTGCATGCAAATGCCCACGGAGGTGATATCTTTCTTTGCATTGCCCGGTTTCTTTCCATCCACAGTTACTTCTTGTACAGTCATGCAACATGTGCCGCGTCATCATGCGAGCTGTAGTTGTGTCCAATGTTGGGTCCGTCGGGTCGGCGATTATCAATTTACCCCATTCTTCTGCTGTGATCGGACTGTGCAGCAAACGAATGCACAAATGAATGTGCCATAGACCTTTTGCTTGCCATTCGACCTTGCCAATGATGTATACAACGTCACCGAAAATCGCCCCCGATAAAACGTGTTGCTTCCACTTTTCAAAGCGTGCATTTGCAAGCCGAACAACCGCCCCAGGGTCATCAATGGGATTTTTATGAATCCACCAATCGGGGTTGGCAACCAGAGTAACCCAGAGGTGTCCGGCACCGAAGCGCAAATGCATTGATGTGATTGTTGCACGTTCTCGTTGAATTCGTTTCAATGAGCCGGCAACATCGCGGGAATAAAACCGTTGAGTCCAGCCTCTCTTCCTACGATTGGCCGCAGTGATTTCATCATTGATTCGTTCATGCTGCAAAAACAGGGTTAATAACATTTCCTGATAAATTTGCGAAAAGCCTGGGAAGGTCCAATAATCATAAGGCGGATTCGTCATTAACCAGCGAAGCACATCTGAGCGGGAATGTGAATTTAAATCAATGACCTGCTCCAACCCTAAACACAACAACGGAAATTCCAGGCTCATTAACAAATTACTTTTCTCGATCTGCTGCCGCAATGCCCGAGCGTCCCTCTCGCGTGGATCATCTTTTTGGGCAACGACCCCTGTAGGTAATTGTATGTCATGCCGACCATGCTGCGACATCAACGCAGCTGGGCGTATTGCGCAGGTGTATCGTTTGCTGTTGGTGGAACTGTTGGCAAAGGATAAAACCAATTCCTGCACATTGTCCATATCTGCTGCTTCATCCCTGGCAGCTTGCCATTCCTGAGCAACTTCTCTCCATAGCGGCTCAACACCAAAGTCGCGTACCTCCTTTGCAAGGGCTTGTGCCTGCGAACACCCATCTTCGTCATCTAACATAAGCTGTGTCCCATCCGTCACACATAATTGCAGCGTGCGCACATCACTTCCACCGACTAAATAAACTGCACTTCCTTCAAATGGCTTTATGTGGCGAAATTTCTCTATGCCAAATTTCCCGAGAACTGAAGCAGGTCCGATTATTTGCTGCCGCCGATGACCGTCTTTATCACGATAATGGGCCACCTTTTTGCAAAAGCTAAGATGACGGTTAAGTGCACGTGGTGGTAAACCCTTCCCAAATGCAGCTGCAATTTTTAAGATTTGGCGATATGCGGCATGGTCCATAAGCGGAAATGCAGCTAAATATTTAACAGCATTTGCTTCCTTATCCTTACAACACGGGCACGACGTCTCTTCCATGTATAACTCACATGCGCAGTGGGGGCAGGACCAAAGAATCCATTTATCGTTCGGGATGCGGGCACGATCCTGCACCGGTTGATGCCC
>JACLAC010002201.1_pt1 | contig 12823 bp, 14 predicted proteins | sample 8027881 | NCBI WGS metagenome assembly JACLAC01 (sample SAMN15725517, study PRJNA655200) | protist metagenome | isolation source: fluorescence activated cell sorting (FACS) single amplified genomes of... | place: Spain: Blaines Bay Microbial Observatory, Mediterranean Sea | collected 2016-01-19 | reverse complement strand
TTGGCACTGGAAGATATTCTGATTCGCTGGCATCGGATGCGTGGTTACGAAGCACTCTGGGTACCTGGTACTGATCACGCCGCGATTGCCACTGAGAACGTGGTTTTACAGAAAATTCAGCGAGAAGAAGGAATTAAAGACCCAAGAAAAGAGTTAGGCAGAGAAGAAGTCTTGCGACGGATCGCAGACTACGTGGTGGATTCAAGGGATACGATCAAGAACCAGGTACGAGCAATGGGTTCCAGTTGTGATTGGTCAAGGGACCGCTACACGATGGATCCTCCACTGAACCGATGTGTCAATGAGACCTTCTCGCAGATGTATGCAGATGGACTGATCTATCGTGGGCACCGCATCGTTAACTGGGATCCGAAGCTACAAACGAATGTCTCAGACGATGAGGTAGACCGTAAGGAAGTGGCATCTCCCTTCTATACCTTTCAGTATGGGCCTTTCCAAATTGGAACGGTTCGTCCAGAGACAAAATTTGGCGACAAGTATGTCGTGATGCATCCGGATGATGAGCGTTACTCAGAGTTCAATCACGGCGATACCTTCGAGTGTGAATGGATCAACGGGCCTGTCGAGGCTACGATTATCAAGGACTCTGTCGTGGATCCATCCTTTGGCACAGGAGTGATGACGATCACTCCGTGGCACGACCACACCGACTTTGAGATCGCAGAGCGACACCAACTGGACAAGGAACAGATTATCGACTTTCAGGGGCGCTTGCTGGCAAATGCGGGAGAATTCGCTGGGATGCCCATCGAGGAAGCAAGACCGAAAATTGTCGAGAAGCTCGCAGCCAAGGGTTTGCTCGTCAAAACAGATGGAGACTATGTCAACAGCAAAGCCTTCAACAGTCGTGGTGGTGGTTCGATAGAACCCCAGATTCGCGAACAGTGGTTCATTGATGTCAACAAGCCTGTAGTGCCTTGGAAAGGTGAAAAGCGGAGCTTACGAGAAATTCTTATCGCAGTTGTTCGTGAAGGAGATATCCAAATTGTTCCGGATCGCTTTAACAATACTTATTTTCACTGGGTTGAGAATCTTCGAGATTGGTGCATTTCCCGGCAGATCTGGTGGGGTCACAGGGTGCCTGTATGGTATCGTGGAGAAGGAGGTTCTGCAGAAATTCAAATCGGTGTTGCTCCCGATGGAGAGGGCTGGAGCCAGGATGAAGATACGCTAGATACCTGGTTTTCCTCAGCACTTTGGACGTGGAGCACCTTGGTGGATCCAGCAAAAGCTGCAGATAGCTCAATTTCTTTCAAGGAGTTACTAAAGCAAAGCCCAGATTATCAAAAATTCCACCCAACCCAAGTGATGGAAACGGGATATGATATCCTCTTCTTCTGGGTGGCTCGGATGATCTTGATGACCACCTACATGGTGGAAGAGGTTCCGTTCCAGACTGTATATCTCCATGGTTTAGTCCGAACCAAAGAGGGGAAGAAGATGTCCAAGTCAGACCCAGCAACTTGCATTGATCCACTGGAGAGCATCCGTGATTACGGGACGGATGCGCTACGGTTAGCATTACTGGTGGGAACAGGGCCAGGGCAGGATCTGCGACTTTATCCTGAAAAATTGGAAAGCTGTCGTCGCTTCTCCAACAAGCTTTGGAACGCAGGACGCTACATCCTGATCAACTTACCTGAGCATACTCCGGTGATACCTCCATTGCAGGTGGAAGGGGACACATCCCGATGGTTGCTACATCAAATTCGACACATTGTTAGTGATACCCAAAGGCTGTTGGAGCAATACAGGCTCTCAGATGCGATTGATCAGCTGCGCAGCTTTTTCTGGAATGAATACTGTGACTGGTATCTGGAGATCGATAAAAAACCTCAGCGTACAGGAATTGATAACCAGGTACTGGCTTACAGCTTCACGACTCTCTTGCGTTTGTTACATCCTTTCGTGCCCTTTGTAACCGAAGCTCTGTGGAAGGAATTCCATCAGCCAAGGCTGTTGATCGGTAGCGATTGGCCGCTAGTCGTTGAGCAGCATGAGTATCCTGAAAGTCATTCCAGTATCGAGTACATCAAAGAAGCCATTACGACAATACGCGCATTGCGAGATAAAGCCCGGTTGGGAATGGACAAACAGATTCCAGCTACTTTGCAGTCAATACAACACACAGAATTACTGAACGAGCACAAGGACTTGATTCTCAGGCTAGCACGACTGAGTTCTTTGAATATTGAATCTAAGGAACCCGATGTCAGTAATCAGGATGCTGCATTGAGCAGCTACTTTTCGGACACCTTGGCCTTGATTGATGCTGGAGATGTGGATTGGAGCGAGGAAATTCTCTCCTTGCAGAAAAAACTCAAGAAGGAGGAGGAGTTCTGCAGGAAAAGTCAGCAAAAGCTCAACAATCAGGGATTTCTGGCCAAAGCCCCAGAGAGCGTAGTCTTCGAATTGCGAGAGAAGTTAGAATCTTCTGAAAAGACAATGACTGCTCTGGAAAAGCAACTCCAGGAACTAGAGGCAATGAGAAAGGCATCATGACAATCTGGGATGAGCGGTTTGCTGCAGAAGGTTGTGTGTACGGGAAAGAACCAAATGATTTTCAGGTAAGCATCATCAATAAACTTCCAAATTACGTGTGGAATTAGCAGGTTTGGAACTTGTTCACGCCGTGGAAACGGAACGATCTGTGATTGAGGGTCGATTACACCATGGCCATGCTGCGGTCGTTCAGATTTTGGCAATTAAACCCTAAGAGCAAAACCATGGAATTCACCCCAGAAGCCTACAAACTGATTTTTTGGGATTTCGATGGCGTTATCAAAGATTCGGTACCTTTGAAGACAGAGGCTTTTGATCAGCTTTTCCGTGAGTATGATGATGAGGTTCGCAAATACGTTCGAGAATATCACTTACTGCATGGTGGGGTTTCCCGTCACATCAAGATCCCACATTATTTTCGTAAACTTCTAGATCAGGAACTGAGTGAAGAAGAAAATTTAGAGTATTGTCAGCGTTATGCAGATTCCGTGATCGAGGGGGTGATTGCTTGCCCTTGGATTGAAGGTGCTCGTGAATTCCTGAACTCAAATCCTCATGATCAACAGCACATGATCGTGACAGGAACCCCTCAGGCTGAGATGGAGCATATTCTGAAAGCGATTGATTTAGTGAGTCCTTTCTCCAAGGTGTTTGGTGCGCCCCATACGAAGCCGGAAGTGCTAGCGCAGATGTTGGCAGAAACAAAAATAGAACCCGAAGAATGTTTGATGATTGGGGATTCTATGACTGATCATGATGCTGCTGTCGAGAATCAGGTGCCGTTCTTGCTGCGTGAGAATGATGAAAATCGAGAGCAATTTGTTTTTTTCGATGGATCAAAAGTGTCCAATTTTTTGCACTGGCTTTGATGATTGCTTCACAACATCATTAGTTCTGACCTGAATTCGTACTAATTTAGACCGGATTTGGTTGTCAAGCAAATGAAAATACGCTAGATTTTGAGTTAGATCTCAATGGGATTTCTTTCCCACTTTTTCACTACTCCTTAGTCAAAGGAAACTGATGCTGAACTTTAACACTGCTCAGGAAGCCAGTTTCGGTCGGGTCACGGTTGAATCCGTTTCCCTCGAAGATAGGCTGGTATTCATCAAGAAGGTATACACTTTGTTGGCTGCCTCTATGGTGACAGCTGCTATTGGTGCATACTTGGGTACAGGCCCCTTATTGCCGATTGTCGCTTCCAACAGAATGATTTTGTTCGTTCTGATGATTGGTTTGATCTTCTTTGCCCAGTTTGCTCGCCACAAGCCTGGACTGAACATGATTGCTCTGTTCAGTTTCACGACAGTTTCAGGTCTAACTCTTGGGCCATTGCTCTATGCCGTCGGACCCAGTATCGCCACCCAGGCTTTTGCGCTGACTGCGATCACCTTCGGTGGTTTGACGATGTATGTGGTTTTCTCAAAGAAGGATTTCAGCTTTATGTCTGGATTCCTGATGGTTGGATTGATCACGATAGTGATTGGTAGCTTGTTGAACATGTTCCTGTTCCAGAGCCCAATGATGCACTTTATGATGTCGGGTGTCGGGGTGATTCTTTTCAGTGGATTCATATTATATGACACCTCAAATATCATGCGCAACTATGCGACAGATGAGTATATCTCCGCAACGTTGGCTCTCTACCTAGATATCCTCAACCTCTTCACGGCCCTATTGAGCATCCTGGGACTTTCCAGAGACTAGTAGAATTGCATGCGATGGCTGTTCTGGGGAATCCTGCTAATCGGATTACCTCTTGGTGCACTGGGTGTAGCATATACGATCTTGGTCCCTATGGCCAAGGAGTCTGTAGCCGAGTTTGAAACTGCCATCGCCCGCTCTCCCTCAAACACCGTTTTGTATGATCGAAACGATGTTCCCTTCTATACACTCCGCGGTCTTGAAAATCGAATTCAAGTGCCCGGTAACCATCCTGCACATGCCCTTCGGCTAAGTATTCTTGCCGCGGAAGACTCTCGCTTTTTTCAACATCTTGGAATCGATCCAGTCCGCATTCTTGGAGCGCTGTGGGTCAATCTACGGAGTGGCGACTACCGACAGGGGGCAAGTACCTTGACGCAGCAGATGATCAAATTGATGCTGCTGACTCCCGAAAAAACCTTGGAAAGAAAAATTCGAGAGGCCCTGCTAGCACTGGCTTTGGAGCAAAGGCTGACAAAAGCTCAAATTCTTGAAAACTATCTGAATACGATCTACTTGGGACATGGAAACTATGGAGTGGAGCAGGCCTCCCAAGTTTACTTCAACAAGTCCTCGTCAGAATTGACCCTCTCTGAATCCTCATTATTGGCAGGGATCATTCGTCGTCCAGAATTTTATCTGAAAATTCCTACCAATGCTTCTGCCGAAGGTGAATTCTATCCATCTGAGTGGTTGGAATCCGCACGTGACCGCCAACTGCAAGTGCTACGGCAGTTAGAGCGCCTGAACTGGCTTCCTGATGAGCAGATTGAAGAAGCCCGGCAAGCACCCCTGAGTGTTCGTCTTCCCAAATCTCAGGGGACTGGGGCTTATTTTGCGCAACAAGTCGTCTCAGAGATGCAGAACGCTCATCAGTTGCCGTTTGTATATGGAGGAGGCTATCGGGTCTATACGACGCTGGATACAGAATTACAGCGGCAAGCAGAATCCACAGTAGCAAATAATTTTTCTCAGAAACGCAAGGAACAGGTAGCCTTGCTCAGTGTTGATCCTACCAGTGGAGAGGTTAGAGCCTTGGTGGGAGGAAGAGATTTTCGCAAATCCCAGTTTAATCGAGCAGTACAAGCTTTGCGACAGCCTGGCTCTGCGATCAAACCCCTAGTGTACGCGCTAGCTTTAGAAGATGGGTTGAGTCCAGCGTCCGTCTGGAGAGATGAACCTTTGAACTTGGAGTGGGAGGATGAAGAAGGATTCATGAACCTTTATGCTCCCGGCAATTACGATGGGAAATTTGGCCTGGAGCGCGAACTCACTGGTTCCACTGGAGTTCTTTACACAGCGGATACGATGACTTTGGCCAAAGCATTGGAGATGTCCATCAACACGGTTGCGGTGCAGGTTCTTCAGCAGATTGATCACAAGAATTTCAAAGAATTTGCCAGAAAACTCCAGATTGAGATCAATCCAACGGTTGGGCTTTGTGCAGCTTTAGGATGTGCAGAAACCAGTCTTTTGCAACTCGTTGCTGCCTATCAGCCTTTTCTGGATGAGGGGCGTTTTTGGGAGCCCAGCTTCATAACAAAGATTGAAGACAATGAGGGAAGAGTTCTCTACACAAGATCGACCCCAGCGTCTACTCAGGTAATGAGTGATTGGACGGCATTTCAAATGCGAAGCATGCTCAACGGTGTTGTCCTCTACGGAACGGGGCGCAATGCGAACTGGTCTGGATCTCCAAGTGATATTGGAGGAAAAACGGGAACAACTTCTGAATACAGAGACGCTTGGTTTATTGGCTTTGTTCCTGGACTCGTGACAGGGGTCTGGATGGGGTATGATGACAACCGACCCATGTTGAAAGTTACTGGAGGGAGCGTTACCGCACGTTTGTGGCAGGATTATATGAAAACTGCCTGGAAGAAATTTGAGCGCTTTAGACCTCCCGATGATCCAGAACATGTGTTGTTGCCAACCTGTACGATCAATGGAGATTTGGCAGACAGTACTTGCCCTGATGTAGATTTATATCCATATCGAATGAATGATCCCCTCTTGGTTGGTGAACCCTCGATGGAAGCTGGACTCCGAGAGACACCCATTTCAAACTGGGATACTTCCCGCAGTAATCGTATTCCCCTGCCCTAATCATGGCCTGCGAGACAGTAGGTAGAATTTTGAGAGATGGCCTCATTCCACAAGCCAATTTTAATTCAAAACGAAAATACATCATGAAAAGCCAAAGAAAGGGGCTAATCCTCTCAGGAGGAGGTGGGACCCGGCTCTATCCGATGACTCTAGCTGTCTCCAAACAGTTGCTGCCAGTCTACGACAAACCGATGATCTATTATCCATTGAGCACATTGATGCTGACTGGAATCCGAGAAATATTGCTTATTTCTACTCCACAACACACTCCGTTATTTCAAGAATTGCTTGGAGATGGTTCCCAATGGGGAATTTCGATTCAATACACTGTTCAGCCTTCACCAGATGGATTGGCTCAGGCGTTTCTTCTGGGGGAATCCTTCATCAACAGGCACCCTAGTACATTGATTCTTGGGGATAATCTGTTTTATGGACATGACCTCGTCAAGCAACTCCAAAGGGCTGATTCTCAAGCAATCGGAGCAACCATCTTTGCGTACCAAGTCCAAGATCCCGAACGCTACGGCGTAGTTGAGTTTAACGAACATAGGCAAGTCATGAGCTTGGAGGAAAAGCCCAAGCGGCCTCGGAGTTCCTATGCGATAACTGGATTGTACTTCTATGATGAGCAGGTATGCGATTTTGCAACAGAGCTTCAACCTTCAGCCCGAGGAGAATTGGAAATTACCGATTTGAACCGGCTTTATCTTGAAAAAGGAAAACTCCAAGTAGAATTGATGGGGCGCGGCTTCGCTTGGCTGGATACTGGTACTCAAGACAGTCTGTTGGAGGCTGCTGGATTTGTAGCGACCCTGCAGAAGCGTCAGGGCTTGATGTTGGCCTGTCCAGAAGAGATCGCTTATCGCAAGGGCTGGATTACGGCAGAGAAAGTTCAGCAACTTGCAGAATCCTTGGCAAAAAATGCGTATGGACAGTATCTTCTCCGATTACTTGAGGAGTCAGCAAATGCCCTATGAACGAGTGACTCCTACAACCTTAACAGATGTTCTACTACTTGAACCTAAGGTGTTCGGTGATGAGCGAGGGTTTTTTCTAGAGAGTTTTAATCAGCGTGATCTTGAGGAAGCGATTGGAAAATCAGTAAATTTTGTGCAAGACAACCACAGTTGCTCTCAAAAAGGTGTTCTTAGAGGTTTGCATTATCAGATCAGGCATCCCCAAGGAAAGCTTGTCAGAGTGACAAGGGGCGAGGTTTTTGACGTAGTAGTAGATCTCAGACGTTCATCTTCTTCATTTGGCCAACATACCTCTGCAATAATGAATTCTGTAAGTCATCACCAACTTTGGATTCCTCCAGGCTTTGCCCATGGCTTTCTGGTTCTTAGTGAAACCGCTGAATTCCTATACAAGACTACGGATTACTGGTTTCCAGAACATGAACGGACGTTACTTTGGAATGATCCAGATTTAGAAATTGATTGGCCAGATAAGCATCCTCAACTTTCCCCCAAAGATTTCATTGGGATGCCCTTAAAAGAAAGTGAAATCTTTGGTTGAAAATGCCCACAAGGTGGTCGTTCGCTTCTCAGTATTAGATTCTCCGCAGGCATTTAGAAACCTTTCTAAGACATAGAATCTCTAGCTCCAAGTGTTTCGGAAAATTATGAATAAGAATGTAATGGAGCAGGATTTGGCACAAATACATAGTTCTGAATCCAATGACTTTGGAACTGCAAAACAATTCAGCTTTGATACTGAGTGCTTTGTCTTTGCAGCGGGGAATAGGGACATTCAGAAGGGAAGAGTAACGAGTCCAGTTGGGTTTCCTTGCAAGCCAACTTTAGTGCTGTAGGATAAGTCTGTTGGAGAATGGTTTCGAAATGAGAACTGAGGCTGGGGCGATCCTCCAGCAAACGCTCAATTTGAACACGCTGCTCAATAATGGTTTTTCGCCAACTTCTTCCATCGAATTCCCGCCATTGGTCTTGGAGTTGATTGAGTTGAAATTCCCACTTCAGCAGGTGGGCCAGCAGAACAACTAACCGACTCTACAATTCTTGGTGATTGCTCTTGCCCATGTCTTCCAATTCCTCAATCAGGTGATCCAGATCAACTTCCTGCCAACGCCCTTGGCGTATCAACTCGCTCCGTTGTTGGGTCCAAGCTAAAAAATCTTTTTCGTAGAGCATGAAGTTCTCTTCAACAAATGGATGGCATATAGCCCAGATCTTTTCGTTATTTGCTTCTGAATTAAACAGGGGGTGTGATCAAAATTTACAAAGTTTCAACTGATCTTCAATCCTTGTAAAGGAGTTGATCGTCTTTAACAATTCTCTATTCCAGCGGTTCCAAATCTTTCAGGCGGTATAAACGTGCGATTGGGAAGGCGTGGAAAACTTCTTCAAAAACTTCTTTGTCGTAGTTACCGAGTAGGTACATCTGGTTAAAGTTGGAAGCCCAGACTGCTTCTTCCATCAGATAAATCTCACTGAATTGCCGCTCATTGGGCATCATCAGCTGGAGACTCAGACCTTCTGATTTCAATTCTTGGATCTTGGTCTCTCTTCCCTGAATAGACTGAACCAGCCTGCGCAGTGGGATCTGCCCATTGACCAGCCCTTCCTTCAAATCGACAGTGACTCCCTGACAAGTCAGCACTTGGTTTTCCAACTTCGAACATTGCAGTCGTTGGTATCCCTTGACGTTGTTCTTGAGGGTATCAAAATTCCAGGAACCAATTGAAAAGAGCGCAGAGTACTTACCGATCATGTCGTAGGTGTAGAAAACATAGATTGGCTCACGCGGCTTGTACTTACCCGAATAAACCTCACGCAGCAGAGAGTCCTTGCTCTTGTTGAAGCGGTTGATCCCAGCTGCTCCCTGGGAAGCGAGGAAGCCGATAATTCGACGCATTTCTTCCTGCTCACTGCTTATGAAAGAGCGGGCCATGAAATAGGTGGTCGGACCCAGTTGAGCCCCTCCATCATTGAAAACCGCGCGTTCCGTTTTGTCCGTGATCGCATAGCCATAGTCCCACCACGTGTAGATGGCACCATTTTCGGGAACCAGCCGCTCGACTTGCTCAAAGGTTTGATAGACGGGTGGTGGTATGGAAGGTCCAGGCACATAACTGATCGCAGTTTGTGGTGCGAAGAAGGTCCAACTGCCGAATAGGCCAACGTAGATCAACACCTGTCCCACCAGATTGGCGTTGCCCCAGACAGGGTGGCTTTGAACAGCAGTGGGATCTTCCGGTTCCAGTCGTGATCTCAACCACTCCCAAGCAAGACGAATGGTGATTGTCAGCAAGACTCCGAGACCAAAGCCTACAAAGGGTGCTAGGAACATGATGAACCGGCGGCTGGATTGAAAGCCAAATAAGCCCAATGCAAAAATAGGTAACAGTGGAATGACTGCTGGCCAGTAGCGAATTGCAAACAAGGCGAAAGCGATCAGCCCAATCCAGCCCCATGTTGGTTCACTTAGGACTTGCTCCAGGACCTCACTCATTGGCACCTTGGCCGCTTCAGAGATTGTGTTGAAGACGTTTGGAAAGGTGACAGGATTGACTACTTCCTGCGCTTGGGCTTCTTTAATCGCACCAACAGATAGGTAATTCCCCAAAAACCCTTGGACACCCCTAAGACCGCTGAGCAAATTGCTAGGGCCTGCAAAAAAGACAAAGAGCCAAAGTGAAGGTAAAACTTGTCGAGATGTATGGCGCCAGATGATCAGCCCAATCAGTAGTGTTAGAAAACAGCCTAATGTAAATCCAGTTTTAGCATACCACCACACAAAGAGGTTCATACTCAACCCAGCGAGTGCGGCCCAGGTCCAGACCCAACGCTCTTGCTTGGCTTGGCAGGCTAGCAGCACGAAATAAGCCCCGAGGATTGGAAAAAAGATATTGAGCATGTCGGTGTCGATTCTTCCAATCGAAGCTCGCACAAAGTACTCACTGCAGAAAGTTCCGATCAGCCCACCGAGCATTCCTGCGATCGGGTATCCTAGCCTCCAGCCGTAGAGTCCCAAAGGCAGGATGAACAGACCCCCGCTTAGAATGACTAGCCAGTGTCCGGCCAGGTAGAGATTACCCGCAAAGAAGGGACTCATCATCGCGACGAGGAAACTGAGCAATGGTACTGCTGTGGGACTAGTCAAACGCTCAGGAGGAAATACTGGCTTTGCTTTTGTTCCATTTTCACTAGCAACGATTCGAGCTTGTTGCTCCCTAAACCACTGGGTTCCAGATGGATAGGAACGCTTGTCGTCATAACTGAAATACTCCCCATCCCGATACTCCTTAGCCCAGCGGAGCCAGTAAGGCGCGTCGAGTGTGGTCATCAGAGGCTGTTCACCAACAAAAAATTGCTGTGGGTTGGCTCTCCAGGTTTCCAATTGCTGGTAGCGTACATTCACGGAGATGCCATAGCAAATTAGCAGTGCCACTACAAAGAGAAGCTTGGGCATCCATGGAGATTGAAGCCATTCAGGCAGAGATTGAGCAAAGTTGGATTTCACTTGCTCAGAAGATTCGTTAAAGGAGTTGGTAGACATAGAAATTTGGAAAAGTCGGACTGGAATGCATTTCGGTGATAAATCGGCTCACAATCCCACTATGTTGAGCTTCGAAGCTCAAGTTGGAACTGACAATCTATTGGATCAGCCATGCGATACTTGTGTATTGTGTTGTCAGACAACACGCTAGCTGCCCTAAAATCAAAGCTACACGCTATCGTTAGAGAAAAATGTAAATACAACTTAAAGTAGTACTAGCTAACATAAATCTTCAAAGTTCCAGACAACTTTTGCTTAAGAAAATTCAGGAATCTTAATATTGTTCGATAATTGAACAATTTATCATTGATTCTTAGGGTACTGCTCAATTTTTGCAAATTGGATGTTCAAATAGAGAAAAATATTTTCAAAAAATTCAGAACAGATCGAATACGTTTCTTTTTTGGATGAATTAAAAATATGACTGATTCTGGAATTCGCTGGATCCAGCGCTTTCACAATTTCCAAATTGCGCTCGCTCAGTTGAATGATGCGGTGCTCCTGAGCAAAGAGCGATAACTCAGTCTGCTTGAGAAACAGGGTTTGATTCAAGCCTTCGAATACACCCACGAGCTGGCCTGGAAGGTGATGAAGGATTTTTTTGAGTACCAGGGATCCACGATTCATGGTTCCCGAGATGCCACTAGGGAAGCCTTTCAAAACCGATTGATTGAAGACGGAGAGGTCTGGATGAACATGATCATTGCCAGGAACCTGACTTCTAATGCGTATGATCAGATCAATGCAGAACAAGCGTTAGCAGAAATCCAGAATTCCTGCCACGGACAGTTCCTACAATTTCAACAAACGATGGTAAAGTTGGTGGAATCCACATGAAGTCCACTCCAGACGAACTAGCAAACTCCAGCGGACTCTCTTCCGAAACTCTCAAAAAACTAGGTAGCGTCCTCCGATCACATCCCGCAGTTGAACAAATCATTCTCTTTGGCTCTCGGGCAATGAATCGTCATCAGTCTTCTTCTGACATTGATCTTGCTCTCAAAGGATCCCAATTGAATTTCTCGAACATACTGCAACGAAAGTCTGCCATTGATGAGTTAATGCTGCCCTATAAAGTGGACCTAGTGATCTACGAAACGATTCAGAACAAAGATCTAAAAGAGCACATCGATCGGATAGGAATTGTTCTGTGGTAAAAACAGCGGCATTGTCCTTTTGTTGCGCACGCTGCTTGAGAACGAGCTGGCAACAAAACAGGATAGTGCCAATGTACAAATTGACATTGTGGAGCTACGTAAAGAAGCCCAACAACATATCGAACACCCCCGCAAAGAAACCCAATTGGGTCAATCACAAAGCATTGCAGATTTAAAGAGAGACATTGCCAAATCCAAAGCGGACCCCTTGAAATGGATTGCCGGCATGCTCTTGGTCCAAGGAACGATTGTCGCTGGATTGGTGGAATTACTTTAAATTCCTGAAAATCAATTCTTTACATTCTAAGTTCGCCTGACTTATGCCCCCCCTTCTTAAAAAGCACTTACGAAAAGATCTGCTCCGCTTCCTGACCTGCGGGAGCGTGGATGATGGCAAGAGCACCCTGATTGGTCGTTTGCTCTATGACGCTGGATTGGTCCCCGATGACCAACTGGCAACCCTCAAAGCCGATCAACTCAAAAGAGGCCTAGCTGAACCGGATCTCTCCCTGCTGTTAGATGGCCTGCAAGCTGAACGGGAGCAGGGCATCACGATCGATGTGGCCTATCGCTACTTCAGCACCGAGCAGCGCAAGTTCATTGTCGCCGATACCCCCGGTCATGAGCAGTACACCGCTAACATGGTCACAGGGGCTTCGCACTGTCAACTTGCTCTCCTATTGGTTGATGCCCGCAAGGGCGTGCTCTCCCAAACACGTCGTCACCTGGCGGTTGTGCGCTTGCTCGGACTCCAGCACGTGGCGGTCGTTGTCAACAAGCTCGACCTGCTTGACTATCACCAGGAGGCCTACCGG
>JACLAC010025632.1_pt1 | contig 12825 bp, 3 predicted proteins | sample 8027881 | NCBI WGS metagenome assembly JACLAC01 (sample SAMN15725517, study PRJNA655200) | protist metagenome | isolation source: fluorescence activated cell sorting (FACS) single amplified genomes of... | place: Spain: Blaines Bay Microbial Observatory, Mediterranean Sea | collected 2016-01-19 | reverse complement strand
ATTTTTGCAGGTTGTAGATTTAAAGTATTTAGGTCACTCATATGTGTTGGGGCCAAATTGACCCAACTTGTCACGTGCCCATGCCACCACAGAAGGAAACGATGGAACTATTCGATTTACTATATCAACATGGTGCTACTACAAATATGTTTGATATGAATGGCAAGATTTTTTTTTTTCGGTGACGGTGAAAATTCCATCGCAATTAAATTTGTCTTATGTATGTTTCTATCTTTCTTTATATGCGATCACATCTAGATTTATCAACATGCCTCCTCATACATGTATATTATAACATTTGGATATATATTTATTACATCTTATAATATATATGGGTTTATTTTATTGGAGTGTAACGTTTAAATATACTCATTCTTACAAATTATTAATAACAATATTCACTGTGGGAAATATATATCGTTTCTAAAATGCCAATTTTATTTTTCTTACTACAGTACTATTGCGAGGTACTCCTGTATACTTGGAAAAAATAGCAAAATATCCGAAAATATAGAAAAAATTATGAATATTTTCCCCATAGTGAATAGTATTAAAAGTGTAACCAGTTTACAGTTTTTTAGAGGGTGTATTATTAATAGCACTATATGTACACTGACTGCTCTCAAAGCGTCTTGTGCTCCTCCTCATCAACATTTTTTTTTAGTCGAAGCCGAATTGTTGTAAAAACCTCGATGGGCTGACCAGCTTAAATAATGAATTGCGCTGGCCTTCATCTTATTAGACCAGCAACACACTTTTAAGCAACTATTTAAACGTGGAGTGTCAATTAATGTGTCTTTGCCATCTAACAGGAATGCTGCATGTTCTCATCCTGTCGCTTTGTAGATGGGCAGGCAAACTTTCTCTAAATACTCATCACTTACTTCAAATGTTGATAGTAACTGCCCCACTTTTCCCCATAATGGTATGCTGTGACATCTTGTAGCATATTACTTTGCCGCTCTTCCGGCCGTACCAGCAACTGGTGCAAACCGCTATCAGCCTGTACTTTGCCGTACACCTGGTAAATTGATTTATGTTTCACCAGGTGCAATATATCTATTGCAGACAAAACTTTTTGGAGTAGTTGCCTAGTGAAGCTTTCAAAGCAAGATCAAAGATGTACCTTGTGGTGCTATTGTATACCACAATCCTGGTGATGCAAGGCAAATTCAAGGTGAGGATCAAAAGAGGTGACGTAAATTTTCTCTTGACCCCCTGATTACTTAAATCATGTACACATGCTAAATCCAACCAATCTGATGCTACTAAGTTGAACACTGATCCTAAAAACCGTTCTCGTGAATTCAAATTCTTCCACTTCACCAATATATCAAGTTTCTCCTTCAAACTTAAAATAAAATTATTGTAATTGGGATCATATAAAAAAAAAGTAAAAAGCCAGGCTGAATTATTTGTTATGGCTCATTCCTAATTGCACCACGTCGGGCTTTAGCTAACATAACTATTAATGTAGTCAACTATCCAGTTTCCAGTGCAGAGAGGGACGATATTTGCCCATATCTGACTTGGTGCTATTTCCATGGTATAACAAATCCAAATTTTCATGTTACTCATTAGGGTTCACAGTTGGTACAGCAGCACAAAAATGTAAAAAAAACAACAAAAATCATTCTAAAAATATATTAATATTCTAGATATATATATAAGTACATTTATAATTTGGTAAGATTGATAGAGACATAGACGACATGCGAACAATCAACCAATCAGACAGACAACAACATCCTGCAATAACATTCACATTGCATTCCACAGAATCAAACACATCAATATATATATATATATATATATATCTGTATATATTCATCATACATAGTATAGACATTGCAATATAATAATATAATCTCTATTGCCATATATATATATATTTATTTTTTTTGGTACAAATGGCACAGCGATTTCCATGTCCAATATGTGGACGAACATTTACACGACATCAAATTGATTTACATGTAGAGCAATGTTTAAATAATAATGACCCCGACTTTATTGATATTAATATCAATAATAATAATCAAGATAGGCATCGAGGGGGATTGCGATCACCTTTACGACGTCGTCGTAATCATGAAACTAACAATCGTTTTGGTAATAATAGTCGTCAAAATAATCGTCCAAAGAAACGTGCGCTTTTGTACATAAATTTAAAAGAATCCACATTATTTGAAAAATATTTAAAACCCGCACCAAAAGGTAAATATTATTTAACATTAGCGATGGATTCACAAAAATTTAAATGTGACCCTAGTAAAGTAGAACAAGCAACTGGGAGTATTAAAATATCACCGAAAAAAGTAACATTGGACTGGAAGAAACAATACTATATTTTTGAAATAAGCAAATATTTTGCATCATCTGCATTACGTGTAACCATATGGAAACCTAAAACATTTTGGCCTGATGTACCGTTAGGAATGGCAATTATACAATTAGGTGATATTAGACGAAAACAAGTTGCTTCATTGCTATCATCAACTTGTAAAAAACAGCAAAGAAATAAAATAACATCATCAGAAGAAAAGTCAATGGACTTAACATCGCAAAAGGGAGATAAAATTGATAAAAAAGATAGCACAAAAAATCATTCGACTTTGAATAAAGAAATATTGAACGAAATTGAAGTTGATGTGAAATGTTCATATGGTTCTGTTCAGGAACATACATTGCAATTTTACAAAGATCGAATTGATTCATCAACATTATCACTAGAACTTAATGAAACGAACAAAAAAAATTTATCACTGAAGTGCTCATTGCCATCTAAAACTATTTATAAACAAAGGAAACAAACTTCAAGAAATGCAAGAGTAGTCATTGGTGAAGTTGATTTGAGTCTTTGGTATATATCTGAGTTGGATTGTATTGATAACACGTCACAAGATGAAAGTGTTGCAAGAAAGAACAACGACGTAACAATGTATACACCATTGCATTATGCATCCATGCTTATCGGCGGTGGTAAATTAATACAACATATGATGGATTATTTTAATGTAAAGGTAAATGGAACGAATGTGAGGAGGGGTGTCCATACCCTATCGCCGTTTGATATTGCTGGATTAGCTCAGAAGAAAGATGCCATTTTTGTATTAGGGAATGCCATGGTTCCACAGGATTACACAATGCCATCCTCACTAACTGTTAATAATGATAACAATAATAACAGTAACAACAGTAACAGTAGTGGTGGTGGAACGTCACTTCATTTCTATTGTAAATATGGGAAAGATGTTGAAATACTTCAATCAATGGTTGAAATACGCCCTGCATTGGTGGATGTATTGGATGATTTTGGTTATACGCCATTTTTAATAGCATGTAAATATGGAAAAGCAGAATTTGCACAGTTTCTTGCATTACAAGGTGTACGTATCGCACGTAAACCAATCGTTGCTAAAAATGGGGATACAGCATTAATGTTGGCATGCAAAGGTGGGCATGAGGCGGTAGTAAATTGGTTGATTATGAGAGAGGCAGATCCAAATTTGAATAATTTAAACGATGAAAGTGCACTAATGTGTGCTGCTAGTTGTTCAAAAGGTGATGAAACGGCAGCAAGTTTAATAAAACTGCTTTGCGGCTCAGGTGCAATTTTAAGAACGCAAACCGATGCAGCAAAAGTATCAACCGCGTTTCACCATGCTGCAAGTTGTGGCCATGTAAAAGCATTTAAGACTTTAGTTGAACAATGCAATTTAAGATTAGAAACCATTGCAAATGGTACTAAAAAAAATGTCGTGAAAGATATTTCTATCACAAAATTTTTAGCTTTATGTGGCAATGATGGCAAGACTATATATGACTTGTTTGATCAATATTACTTGAAATCTAATTTGTACAGAGGGAAAACGAAGGAAGAGATTAATGAGATTTCTAGTTGGTATGAAAATGCCATAGAATTGTTTAAAGGTCACGCCCATCGGTATTTGTGGAATGGACTTAGTAGCACAGGCGAGTGTACTGTAGATTTATGTGGTCCGTATGGGATTCTTCAATTTAACGATGATAATGATAGCAGTAGTGGTAAAATTACAAGTAATATCCTATCGGAAAAGATAATTTACGAGGATAGTGATCAGGATTACAATTATGAAGATAATAATAATAATAACAATAATATTGAAATAAACATTGAAGATAATAATACTAATATTGAAAATAAAACCAATATGGAGCCTTTAGTGAAATTGAATCCATCTTCCTTGAAAAACCGTGATGATGAAGAAAAAGTAGCAGATATTGATGAATCGAAAGATAATGAAGATGATGAAGATGTTTACACAGGTACCATGATGAACAAATTGAGCCTACATGAAGTAAAAACATGTACTCCAAAAACACCAAATGAATCATTAGACGTGCGAAAAAAAGAAATTTTAGATATACTTGACATTGTGTCAAACAGTAGCAGTGAAGCGAAACGTTCTAAAATAGATCCTTTACTCTCCAACAGTATCACTTATGGTTTCGTGGCATATAAATTGCATGTTTTAAAATGGGATGTGGATCAAGTTGTGATGGATCTTTTATCTATAACCAGCACCACACCAAATATAAAAAATAAATCAGAAAAGGTGAATGATTCTATCATACCTTCGCCATGCAAACAAGTCATTAAAAGAACTCCGACTCTTTGTAATGTATGTTTAGAAAAGAAAAGTGTATTTTATTCTTTAGAATGCAATCATTTATTTTGTAAAGATTGTTGGACGGAACATTTGAAAACTGCTGCGAGAACAGAGGGTGAGCGCGTCCTTGTGACATGTAAATGCCCTCAGTTTCCTAATTGTAATTATATACCGGATGAAACTGTATGGGAGATATTAGCACAACCAAATGAGGTAAAAATGTATCAAAACCAATTATTATCATCCTACGTGAAATACAATTCAGATTTCATTAATTATTGCCCTAACAAACGTTGTGATCGTATTTTGCATATTTCAAAGGATATTTACGTAAAAAAAGATGATGTGAAATGTTTAACATGTGGACATAATTTCTGTTTTTTATGTGGTGATATAGTGCATTCACCAGCGTCTTGCGAGCAATTGAAGAGATGGAAGACAAAAAGTAATGATGATGCGGCTTTGCTTGCTGGGTGGTTGATGAAAAATACGAAATTATGTCCCAAACCTGGTTGCAAGGAGAGGTTGGAGAAAAATGAAGGGTGTAAACATATGACTTGTAAATGCAATCATGAATTTTGTTGGGATTGTTTACGTCCTTGGTCTGATCATGATGAGACGACTGGGGGATTTTTTCGCTGTGCATACTATGATCCATCAAAAGATTATGAAAAATTTGATTTTGAGAATGAAAACGATAATCATAATCACAATCATGTTGTTGAAGACGAACAATTAGATTCAAAACTTTCTAGTGATACTGTGAATGGGGAAGTAAAAATGAATGAGGAAGTGGATAGAAAAGACGTAGACAAAAAAGATGCTGAACATGTCTCAACAGATACAAAGAAAGATATTCTTCCAAAGATTAAAAGGCATGATTCTGCTGCATCATTAGCAAATTTTACGTTTCATTTGAAACGTTACACTGCATTTGATGAAGATCAAAGTAGAGCGTCAAGTTTATATCAGCTATTTGCTTTAATTCAACAAGAACAACGATTTTTAATAAAGAAAAAAAAATTAGGTCTAGCCGCTGGTTTTCACGGAAAGTCGAGAAAAAAGCTGTATATGAACTTTAAAAGCTTACAATTGGTTGATCAAAATAAATTAATGACTGCAGTTATGGAAGTAGTAAAAATGTATCGTACGATGAAATTTGTGCATGTTGTTTTAAATTCATTGAGTACGAATAAAAATATTACATCTTTGGAAGTCCAATTAATATTACATCGAATGGACAGTCGTGTGAATACTGTTGCAGAATTGATGAAAGCAATTGAGAGTGCTGTTAATGCTGATCAAACATATGATGAGAAATCATTAAGTTTATTATTGAAAGAAGTTGTTGGTAATAATGAAGCATTTCATGAGGAAATGCAAGTTTTGTAGTGACATTCGTGCTGAGTGAGAAGTAATTTGAATGTCATACACACACATATAGAATATAATATCTTGTACGAAAACTTCGTATGAATGAATATTGGTGTATATTTTATAAATTAAAATAGTGTATATTTTCAAGATATTTTGTACGAAGTATTATTTTTTTTAAGAGAGAGATGATATAATAATATACCGTATTATTTTCTTAAATTAATTTTTTTATTTATCGTCGCAATCTTCCTGATGCAGTGTAATCAGAGTTTCTTGGTCTTCCTCTTCCACTATAAACTGTACCGCCACCGCCACCGCCATATCCACCACCGCCTCTGTTAAGCATTCCCGATGACATATAATCAGAATTTCTTGGTCTGCCTCTTCCACTATAAATTGTTGGTTGATGGAATATTTGTGGCGCACTTGGCCGCATAAGCATTCCCGATGACATATAATCAGAATTTCTAGGTCTGCCTCTTCCACTGTAAACTGTTTGTTGCTGAACCATTGCTGGCTTTGCCCGTCTAAGATTTCCTGATGCTGTATAATCGGTGGCTTTTGGTCTACCGCTTCCGCTGTAAACAGTTGCTTTCTGAACCATTGCTGGCTTTGCTCGCCTAAGCCTTCCCGATAGTGTATAATCAGTGGCTTTTGGCCTTCCACTTCCGCTGTAAACTGTTGGTTGCTTGACCCTTACTGTCTTTGCTGATCCTGGACTTTTTGCACCATTATTCACTTGTGAAGAAAGTGCTCTTGCAATTGCTTCATCATTTTTAGTATTTTGTTTATAGCGAAGTGTTCCATCCGGCTTATAATCCGTATTTTTTGGCCTACCGCTTCCTTTGTATATAGTTTTACCACCTTCTTGTCTTGCCCTTGCTTTCAATACAACGTCTTTTATACCTTTTGTTTTAGGTAATGTACGTAAATCTTGATCAGCAACATATTGATCATATTGATCGCTTTTAGCACTTAATTTCTTAAAAATGGTTTCAATTAATTTTGCATTTTTGAAAATTTTGCCTTTGCTCTTTCCATTTTCATCAAAATATTCTCGGTTCATCATATCATCCAAAGCTAAGTCAAATTGATCTGTTTTGTTATTGAATTGCGTTGGATTTGCAGTATTTTTTTTCAAGGCATTTTCCATATTTGTATCTGAATATTTTTTCAGTGAATCCTTTGCACCTTTTCGATTATTTACACTAGGTTTACAATTGGAGACGTCATAGCTTAATCTAGCAGCTAATACACGTATATTATCTGGTAAATTTTTATCAAGAACGATATCTCTGATAATTTCATTTGGAAAGCGGTGTGCCCTTTCAAGCGATTGGCCGTGTTTTTTTCCACCCTTTGCAACTGGGTGTGGTGAAATTTTTTTCACAGTTAAATCACGAACTTTCTTGTTTTGCGTAGTTTTATCACTATAGTTGTCAGCAATGAAGTTCAACTCTTCTAAAATTTCCTTATCATTAAGATAAACCTTTCCTTCGGTTTTCACAGTGGTAGTCTTTTTTGCCGTATTTCTTTCGTTGCTTTCTTTAATTGAGTGATTTACTGTATTATACCCATTTAATCGTGTGAAAAGTAATTTTGCAATGGTTGCATCACTTTGAATTTGTTTTTCTGCAACATGTAGCGCTTTCGACTCACGAAGTGCTCTTTGTAGAGCTTCTTCTTCATTTAAATCTCCATTTGTAGCAGATACTAAGGATGCCATTTTTCTTGTTTTGCTGTTTTGCTTGTTTGATATTTGTTTTCTTTTCTTTTCTTTTCTTTGTTGTTTGTAATAAGTTATGATTAAATTTTATTTTCTATTAATCGCTTGTTGATTTTCTTTTTGTATATATGCACATATATCACATACATATCTAATATTATGTTTGTATTTTTTTAGTTTTTGAAATTTTATTTATAACTATATTCACTATTGGATTTACGTATTATTGTAATATGATGCCAGCAGAGCAACCAGATGCAGTGGACATGAAAACTTTTTCGCACAATTCATAACCCGCGTGCTGTGTCAATGCTAGCTATACAAAATGTAATTCGTGAACTCCAAGGAATCCAAAAGGAACTCCAGGAACTCCCCGGAACTCCAAAAATTTAATTAGTAAAATTGTTGGTTCATTTTTTTTTTGGTCTAAAATTTAAAAATATTATAGGGTATCAATGGCGTCAAACTATACGTGTTTTGTATACTTAGGTGTTCATTGAGATATTATTATCGGATACCAAGTGATATTGCTGTGCTACTGGTATACCGTGGTATAAATAATAATATTTCTTATAGTAAATAGTGCTATTATAATACCTGGGTAGTATCTTTTTTTGTGCAAATAATAATGCATATACCAGCGGGCCAGGCATACATATATATGGTATAGGTATGTTTGTATAATACTGTGCAACCTGACTAGACGTATATCGTAAATAATAGTTTGATTAAAAGATTACGACGGAGAAAAATATTGTATCATAATTGAATATACTAATACAATGGATCGTAGAAATAACAACAACGATAACAACAACGATAATAATAACAACAACGAAGAAGATAATGTAAATGAGGCTGGAGTTCAAACAAATTTGGAAGTTTGGAGAAGTGACCATAGTAATTGGGTCGGAAGCCAAGAAGAACTTGATAGAGGCACAAGTTCTGCGAAACAAACAAAAAAAGAAGATTTTGTATTTGTTGAGACATTTGCTGATGATAACAATCTTCCAGATAATAAAGCTACAACTACAAAAGCGTCCATTACCGACATGAGAGTAAATACTGTGACAAATCAAGTTAATCAAGATGATGAAACAAAAGGAGAAGAAATAAGTATAAACGCCGAAGCTGACGACGGTAGATCCAGGTATGACAGAGAGGTCCCTGGGAGGCGGTATGATTTTTATCTTTCGCATATGCAAATGGAAGGGTCTGGCGATGCTCGGACGTTATACAATACTTTGCAAGCAAGAGGTATCCGTGTTTGGTATGATATGTCTCAAAAGAATATAGATCCAAATAGTATGATGCAGGGAATCATAGACTCTGATGTTTTTGTTATTCTATTAACAAATAGTTATATGTCACAATGGTATTGTTTATTAGAATTTGCAACTGCAATATACTATCACAAACCAATTATTGTGATTGTGGAAGAAAATCAAATGTTTAACCCATGGGATTTAACGCGATGGCAAAATAATATTTTATCACGAAAAACAGACCATAAAAATGCGGAAGACCGTGGATGGGAAAGATCGATGAAATTTGATAAAAATGGCAAAACAATGGTTTCAACATTGCAAAATACATATGAAGATCTTGAAACAAAAGATATGGGATTTTCACAGTTTAGAGCCTTAAGAGGCTTTCCAAATACTGCAAAACATTTACGTGATAAGATAATTGAAAAGTATAACGAAAATTTAATGATACCACATCGTCGCCGTGGTTTTGAATACACATCTATGTTACATGAATTGTTACGTCGAGCAAACTTTTCAAATGTGCCAACTTTAGATACATCTGTATTTACGCGTGTCCAGCATAAATTTACTGCTATTTATACCCAAGGATCAACTACTAACCCCGATATAATTTCTGGAGAAGCCATTGGAAAAGATATTATAAAATCATTGGAAGAAGATATGAAGCAAAAGCATACATTGGATATTGCATCCACTGAATACGTAATAGTTATTTTAACTGGTGGTTTTCTTGAAGATCCAGTATGCCTAGATGTTTTTCAAACTATATTTACAAATAGGTCAGACTTACTTAATGCGAAGAAGATTATTTTCATTATGTCTAAACCAGATGGTTGGACTTTTCAACCATCTAAAAAGGAGAGGGAAATGAATGATGCAACTGCACAAAAAATCAGAAAGCTTCTAATGGGCCATGAAGTTATGAATTACAGACCAAAAGGTGGCAATCGAAATTACGAACATGATGCAATGATATACGAAATGCTTAAGCGATTGGGATTAGGTATGGGAACAGGCAATACAAGTATGGATGTTTTTCAAAATGTGCAAGAAATTGTTACCAGCGAAAGTTCTCAAAAGATGCAATATGTGTTATTCAACTTGATTAGTGAACTAAAAAATAATCCTTCAGTCAAATTTACCAAAAGCAATGAAGATCATAAAGAACAAATACCATTACAAAATGTTTGTGAATTTGAATATCCAACAATGGCAGTTGGTGAAAAAGAAGAAATATTACATTTAAAATGTATTCAATTACTGTATGAAAAAACTGATCCAAATTATCGAAATAAGTATGGCTATGATCGGAAAGAAATTGTACGTTATGGCTGCAAATGGCCAAAGGTAAAACAGTGGGCAGAAACAATCGATGCAATATATGGCCGGTATGAAATAGATAGTGGACCACCTGTTCATCAATCTGCTACATGCCATGTTGTCTTTGCAAAGGATGTTCTTGCCAATACAGATCAAAACGATGCAAGAGTAGCTTTAAAAATTATGAGAAATCAAAATGAGTTTCTTCGTGAAATTAAATCACGATATCAACAAGGTAGATATGATATGAATGACTGTACAATCCGCGTTTTGGGTTGGCATGTTCCAGCTGATGATACAAGTGTTATCAATAGTGAAGAAGTTTTGCGGGATGGTGTGGTATCTGACTTGGAACGATCTGAGCGTACTAATATTTCTAGTGAAAACTTTTACAAGAATAAATTTGTTTTGGTGATGGAGTGTGCATCTTCATCTTTATTTCATGATTTGGCTTCGCAACGTATTGCTGGTTATGATATAAATGAGGTAAGAAATATATTTATTTCTATTTCAAAATGTGTTCAACAATTGCACAAAAAACATAAGTTAGTCCATTCCGATTTAAAACCTCGAAATATTTTGCGTAAGCGCAGCACAAGAGAAAATATCGAGAATCGTTACATACTTTGCGATTTAGATGCTACCTTTAGCCAAAATGGAGGAGAAGTTCGCACCGATGAATTCAAATGTAGCACAGCATACTGTGCACCTGAATATGCACAATATTATTTTAAAGCAGTGGAATCGCCACCACAAATGTCGAATGCTTATGATATTTGGTCACTGGGTGTTATCCTATATGAATTATGCACTGGGCAGAACTTGTTTCAACAAGATATTAGTAATGATAATCTAGTAAACGAAAACGATGAAACAATATTATGTGCATGGCATACTATACCTGATAAATATTTAGACTTGGTGTTTAGAAGCAAAAGTAATGATGGGCGCAATGCACAAATTATCAATGATGCAAAAGATTTAATTCGTTGGTGTTTGAAAGGAAAGCAAGGTGATAGACCAAAATCATTGGATGATATTTTGACGCATAGATTTTTAATATCTTCTGCGCAATCTGAATTTATTCTATATCGCCCGATGAAATATCATATGTTTGTATCACACTCGCAAGCAGAGGCATCTGGGGAAATTGGTACACTATTTGAATCTCTTCAACGACAGGGTATCCATGTATGGCGTGATATGTCTCAAAAGAATATAGATGCAAATAGTATGATACAGGGAGTCATAGACTCCGATGTTTTTATTATTCTATTAACAAATAGTTATATGTCAAGGTGGTACTGTTTATTGGAATTTGCAACTGCAATGTTGTATGAAAAACCAATTGTGGTAATAGTTGAGGAAAATTCAACATTTTGGCAATGGGATTTAAATCGTTGGCAAAACAATGAATGCTCTCGCGTTATGGATAAAACAAATGCAGAAGATCGAGGATGGAAAAGCTCCATTGAGACTTCGTGGTTTGGTTTTAAAAAAAACTCTTTGTTGCAAAATACATATGAGGAACTAGATACGAAATCCATGGGATTTACTGAATATAAAGCATTCAAAGAAAAAGGTATTTTTGCAAATGAAAAAGGTAATTTTGCAAATGAATATGGAACAGCAACAAAGCTACGGGTTGAGATTGAAAAAATTCATTCGGAAAACAAGATGATGCCTCATCGTCGCCGTGGATTTGAATACAAATCGATGATGAATGAGCTTTTGAAGCGTGCCAAGATAGCTATACCACCCCCAGAAATAATTAAATTTCCTACTCAAAAATTTATGATTATCAATACAACATCAGGTGCTGTTATTGCAGATGAAATTGAGGGATCACTTATTGCTACACTGAATCAAAGCATTGTTCAAGACGTAAATACGGCGGATTACATTTTAGTTGTATTGACAAAAGGAATTTTAGAAGATAGTGCATGTTTAAATAATTTGGAAAAGGTCCTTCCTAAGATTGAAAAAAAGAAAGTGATATTTATCATGTCCAAAGATGATGGTTGGTCATTTCGAGCAAGCAAAGCTGAAGAGCAATATGAAGTAGCTGGCAATATACGTGCTGAGCTACCAGGTGTTGAAATTATGACGTATCGTCCTTTGCGAAATGGTAGTAAGCGAGAATATGAACATCATTCAATGATGCTTGAAATGATGAAACGTTTTAATGTCGCGTATGGCGTATAAAAGTGTAGTGATGCAATATTCGAAGTATAATAAATCATAAATCATAATTATCGTGTAATAATACATGCATCTTTGAATGGCTTTGGTATGATATGACAGACAAAGCAAAGCATATATATACAAATATTTTTTAAATAAAAAAAGGGAAAAAGAGAGATCCCAGAGATAGGGTGTTGCATTGTTTTTTTTTGCTTACAATAAAATACACTCTGATATTAATAATCTCTTGATATTTTAATTCAAATATTATTATCATGTACGATCGTACCATTAT
>JACLAC010010831.1_pt1 | contig 12825 bp, 10 predicted proteins | sample 8027881 | NCBI WGS metagenome assembly JACLAC01 (sample SAMN15725517, study PRJNA655200) | protist metagenome | isolation source: fluorescence activated cell sorting (FACS) single amplified genomes of... | place: Spain: Blaines Bay Microbial Observatory, Mediterranean Sea | collected 2016-01-19 | reverse complement strand
TTGGCTTTTTCGATGGCAACGACGGTCTGGCGCGTGACGCCGATGCGCTCGGCGAGTTCCTTTTGCGTCATTTCGTCAGCATCAAAACGGAGGCGTCGGATGATGTTGTTGATCGTGATTTTCGTCTTTCCCATTAAACGACGCTCCAGCGGTAGAAAATCAGCATCAGAATGCTTTCAAATATCGTCCCGACTGCGAATGACAGGACGATGAATTGCAACACGACCAATGGCACCAACCCGAGCGCCAAGGCCACCATGCTCGCAACGAAACCCATACCGATAATCGTGTAGGACACTCGCACGGCCCGCAATTCCAGCATTCGATCCCGCTCGTCAACGACGAAGCTGGGCTTGGGCTCACGGGTGATGATGCTGACGGCGATACTCGTGAGGATCTGAATACCAATGTTCAGCAGAACACCGCCTAGAATAAGAACCAAAATGCCGCGCCCAATGGTCGTCGCAGCGTTCTCGTTACCCAGCAAGCCACCGTCGATGGCGCGCCAGACCCAGTAGAAATAAGCGGCGAAGATGATGATTCCGGCGATCAAATTCCCAACCGCTTGGCGCTCCTGATATGTCATTCTTCTTCGTCCTTGTGTCTTTTGTTTCATACTCGGTGTAAAATATTTAATACATCACGTAATGCAGGCTAGAGCATGAGTCAAATATATTTTACACAATGATTGAGATTTTTGACTATTGCAGCCATGTGCCAAATTCAGATCGCAATTCGTCAGTTTCGAAGGGGCGCTTCCAAGGTTTGCCAAGCGCGGCTGGGCGCCTGTGCGAACGAGATCCCGAAGCCTTGACGGTCATGGCGAGAGGGTCATCGCCGATATCCGCCGCTCGACCCTCAAACAGCGTTCAGCAGAAGAGAAGAATCGGATCGTCCTGCATGGCCTGAGGGTCGATGAGATCATTGCATAGGGTTTGTATGACACGTCGCCCAAAGACCCCAGCGAAGGAAACGCGGCACTGAAAATAGAAAGTGTTGTCGTGGTATCCCCAAGTACAATTTTTACCCTTTTTTGGGTCGATGGCGCTGAACGGAGTCTTAGTGTGGAAGTAGGGCCGCGGTTGTTGAGACCGTGATGGCCCTGGTGACTGATTAAGTAGACCTCCAGACTACAGTTTACGGTACCCAACTGAGAGCTGCGTCACTTCAACTTTAATGCTACCAATTCATGCTTATTCAAAAGAGCTTAGAAGATGCAGGTAGAGAAGCCGTGGTTCCTCACAAAAACGTATTCATCAGCACGTTTTCATTAATCAGGCAGTGGTTAACTGGCACTTTCTGCGTTCTTTCGATTTGCCTCGCGTCAATGCTGAGTACTTACGCCCCAACGGCTGAGGCGCAATCAATTAAAGACTGTAACAGCGATAACTCATTCGCAATTGAGTACGTTAAAGAAATTAGCTTAACGTCCATGAGTGTCACTTTTTTAGTGAGCCTTGCAGAAGAAAATTCTGTCGGCGTTTCATCGATTAGAAATCAGATATCGCAGCCTGTTCGATTGGGCGATGAAAAAGATCGAGACAGCGGCCAAGTGGTCACAAGAACCTTGATCACGCTGCCAATTCGCGCGGAGCTTAATAAGTACCCGTTTCTTGAGGCCTACGTAGACGTCAACATACTCAACCAACCGCAGATCAACGATTGTGCCGCGCAGGAATCGTCGGGAACGCTTGAAGGTAATCTAAGAGGTTGGAAACATACCAATACGGAGGTGACGGTAAAGGACCAGGCTCTGAACATCTCTTATACTCTCGAAAGGAGCAGAATTCAGATTTTCTTTGACGTAATCTTTCCACTGGGTGCCCTAATCATGATCTCCGTTTTTACATCTCTTTTCATGGATGTAAGGAACTTCGAGCGCATACCCTGGAAGATTGGTGTCCAAGTCACTTTGCTGCTGGCCGCGCTATTTCTACGGTCTTCTTATGAAGACCTTGCTCCGCAAAACAACTCTCTGATGCACGGCGATGTGATGTTCATCACCTGCTATTTGGCCATAACCATTAGCACCCTTTTTCCGATGGCTTTTCGAATGGTCATAGATCCGGAGCTACCCTTTTACCCAGCGGCTTACCGAGCTGTCTTAATGCTCATATATTTTACAGTCGCCGTTTGCGCCGCTGCGGCCATTGTTATTGTACGAGGTTTACTTTGAGCGCCCTACGGACATCACGTGCATTTTGCCATCAAAGAAAGCCGCTCCTGGGTCTGCAAGGCGGTGTCTTTGTACAACCTGCCATCTTTGGAAGTTCGAGGTTTTCAACGTAAACCCTGTCCCATAGAAAAATACGACGCCATCGCGCTCGACCATGTTCCCGAGCCAAGCGCCACGTGATTGAAATAGATCGTCTTGACGTTCGAAGGTCAGCCCATCGTTTGATGTTGCATAGTAACCAACGCCAGGCTGATCATGATCGGGAGCAATCATATGCCATTTGCCGTTAAAGTAGATTATCGCGCAGTCGTTAATTCGCTTGCCGTCCAGTTGTAGGCGATTTCCTGGTTCACGCGTGAAATTGACTCCATCTGCGCTGGTTGCTGATCCAATACTGAGATTTGCCTTTGAGCCACGCTTTTCGGCGTTGTTGCTGGTGAAATAGAGCCTAAAACCACCCTCTGTTAGGGGAACGATCGTTGGATCAAAGGGATAGTTCAGCGGATTTCTTGAATCGAAGTCAACCTCGATGGGTTTGGGCAACGACCATACTCCGTCATGAAAATCGCTGTATCCTATGTGGTTGAAATACTTGATATTCTCGTCATCAGTTGGAGCCCACTGAAAGTAGGCTCTCAAGCTCCCATCGACCACTGCGAGCGTTGGCACACCAGCTTGAGAGATTGCGATTTCGGCAGAGTTTTGATTAATTTTGAAACCCGATCTCTCCGAAGCAGTAAGCCAAGTCAATTCTGTTTTCCAAGGTCCGTTTTTCGATAAATCACGCGGATATCTGTGGTCTGCAGAAACTAAAGTAGCTTGGAGAAAGCAGGTTAAGAGTGAGGCGAAAAGCAAACGGGGTAGTGCCAAAACTTCAACTCCCAAAAAAGACTTGTTGTCTAACGAATGAAATCGATAGCTCTGTAACGCGTGAGCAAGATGTTAACATAATGAGCGTAATGAAACGCTAGTAGACTTTGATTTTAGAATTTTTCGAAATCTATCTAATTCGCGTTTCTATTGATTCAAACGGCAATAGGTTTGTTTTTGGACATCAATCACGCGCCGTTTCCGCCAGAAAAAATGGCCAATTGACTGGTTTCAATTATAGCAGTCTCTAACGCATCGGCTCTAATAATTGCACTGCTGATTTTTGGTGAAATAAGCAGCGTTGCTTCAATGGTTGTTGTTTGATCTTTTTCCGTGTTTGAGGGTCCTTCCAGCCCGTCGAAAGTAAACGCCGGCTGGTGTAAGACTGCTCAGGCTTCCCTATGCCCGAGCATACCCTTCTTCGGAGCCGCAGTTCTGGTCCACGCTCCGCACCAGGTTCCTTCAAACTTCAAGCTTCAAGCTTCAAGCTTCACGTTTCGCGTACTGCTATATCGCTGTTTTTAGCACCGACAAGACGTGGTCAGGGTCGGTTTCCGGATTCACCACACATATTCGCAGCACGGTCTCGTCATGCCAGGTCGTGGGCAGGCAAAGCAGTGAGCCGCTTCGTCGATGTTCTTCGGACCAGGCTGCGAGTTCAGCCGCGCCCTTATCGGTTACCTTAAACAAAACCACGGTCAGTTGGGGTCCTAGGATCAAATCCAGCCCTTCTGTCTTCGCGATTCCATCGGCAATTTCCTGAGCAATATTGCACGTCTTGCGGATGGCTTGGGCATAGGCATCCGCGCCATAGACGGCCAGCGAAAACCACAGCGGCATGCCGCGGGCGCGACGGCTGAGGTGGAGCGCGAAGTCAGACGGATTCCACGCTGAGTGGTCCAGGGTGTCCAGATAAGCGCCGCTTTGTCCGTGCGCAGCAGCCCCTTCGGCCGCCTTCTGGTAGACCAGCGCACAACTGTCGTAAGGCGCAAAGAGCCACTTGTGGGGGTCGACAATGAAGCTGTCAGCACGCTCGATCCCGCTGAACACCGGCCGGATCACGGGATCAGCCAAAGCCGCCAAGCCATAGGCGCCGTCCACGTGCAGCCAGGTCCCATGCTCGGCGGCAATGTCGGCGAGCGCTGCTATGTCATCGACGGCGCCGCTGTTGGTTGCTCCCGCGTTGGCGACAATGGCGAAGATCCCCTCAAGCCGCTGGTGCTGCTCTCGTGCTTCGATCGGCAAAATGCGGCCTTGAGCGTCGGATGCGACTTGAACCAATTCGGCATCCATGACCTTGGCGACCGCCTCGATGCTGCTGTGGGCTTGGGTGCTGCAAAGAATGCGATAGCGCTCAGGTCGCTTCTCGTGCAGAGCTTGGTAGCGGACACGAGCCGCATGCAGGGCCGAGAGATTGCCCAGCGTGCCGCCAGAAACAAACACTCCGCCCGCCGTTGATGAGAACCCGGCCAGACCGGCAAGCCAATCGATCGCTTGGTTTTCCGCGTAGATCGCACCCGATCCGCCATCCCAGTTGCCTGCGAAAATCTCCGCTGCGCCCAGCACGGCGTCAAACCCAAGCGCCGCTGGACTTGGTGCGGCGGCGACAAAGGCGAGGCTGGTAGGATGGTTAAAGGGCCGTGTGGAGGGCGCAATGATACCTTCAAACAGACGGAAAGCTTCTTCCCACCCCAGCCCTTGCCCCGTGATCGTCTCACCCATACGCGCGGACAACTCGTCATAGGTCAAAGCCCCGTTTCGGGGGTCGGGGCCTTCGTCAATGCGCGCCTTGGCCCATTGGAACATGGCATCCAGAGACGTTTGGTCGTGGGAAAATATGTTTTTGACTTCCGTGACCATCTGGCTACCCCTCCACAAAACCTTGAACGATCAGAGCATACCCCGGCTCGGATCGGCAAGAAGGGGTTTCACCTACTCCGTATCGGCAAGCATGTCCTTGAACGGTTACGGTTTGACGATCGGCTGGAACCAAGATCTGCAACCCTCCATCGGCATCGATTACGACCTCGGTGGCTTGAAGCTGTAAGCGGGCTACGATGTTGATGATGAGGGTGGAAGCATCGGTGCGACGCTCAGCTTCTAGCGTCAATCGTGACGCAGGGCTTCTAGCGTCAAACGTGACGCCGGGCTTCTAGCGTCAATCGTGACGCCGGGCTTCTAAGCTCTTGTCTACCGCACTCCGCGGTTCCTCGAAAACGAGCAAAAAGGGCCTACTTGGGAACGGGTAGGCCCTTTTGTGTCGGGCCTTGTGCTGCTCCAAGAAGGCGCCCCAAAACATGCCCGCTCCTAGCGCCTGCGCAACCCTGAGAACGCGTGTCATGTCAGCCGCTTCATTGCTGGGACGATAATAGACTTGGGCCACTCGGGTGAGGCAGGTCAACAGCTGCTGAACCGGTCAGATAAAAGCGTGGAGACCCACTGCCATGAAGCCAAAATTGGCTAGGGGGCAGACCCGCCGGCTGTGCAGATTAGTGGTCGCAATGAGGAATCCTCGCAGGCACTCCAACGCTCTATCCCTGCTTCGAATTTGAGACCTAACCACTCAACTCGTTCACCGTGTTCACGCGAGACCCCCTCCTTCTTCTTCGAAGCGAAACTAGACGGGGTGTCAGTCTGCTCTAAAATTTAGCCGTCACGACGCGTGAGAATCTATCGACTGCCATTAGTCAGAAAACGCCGTTTTTATCTCTCCGTGCCGCAGCCGTTAACGAAGGCAAGGCAACTGTATGCTTGGGTCGCAGGCATCGAGAATTTTGCCCTCACACCCTCCCATTCGAGGGGCTCAGTATCTTTGTGCGCAAACAGAAAATCGCCAACTCAGGAGCCGGGCGAAATGACTAAGGATTTGGCCGGAGTTTTCGCCATTCTCACGACAGTGCTGCTTATGGCCATCACCGACGCACTCATCAAAGTGTTTATGGGCGATGTGAGCCTCTGGCAGTTGTTTTTGACCCGCTCACCCTTTGCACTGGTGCTGTTGTTGGCCATTGCGGCGGTGCTGCCGGGACGCGGTATCGGCTCAGCTCTTGCTTCCATGCGAGACCCTTGGGTGCTCCTGCGTTCGTTCATCGTCATACTGATGTACCTGTTCATGTACATGAGCTTTCCCTATCTCCACCTCGCCGTCATGGGGGCCGCGGTCCTTATTGCTCCGATATTCACGGCTCTTATGTCCGCGCTTTTGCTGCGGGACCGCGTTGGTGTGCGGGGATGGTTTGGCGTCGCCTTGGGCTTTATCGGTGTGTTGATGATCTCGCGTCCAGGCAGCGATGTGTTTCAGCCCGCAATCGTGCTGCCGGTCATCGCGGGGCTGTGTTACTCGATGACGGCTGTCCTCACACGGGCGAAGCTACAGCACGTGAATACCATCGGCGTGGCGCTGTCGCTCAACACCATCCTTTTGATTTTCAGTGGTGTCCTCGTGCTGGCGCTCACCTTTGTTCCGCCGCCCGAAGCTTGGGTGGAACAGTTTCCCTTTATGCTACGAGCCTGGGCGCCGATGACCCGGCCGGAATGGGGGATCATCGTCATTATGGCCGCACTCACCTGCGGTATCACGGTATTGCTGACGCTCGCTTACCAGATTGGGCAGACGGTTGTCATTGCAACGCTGGAGTACTCGTACTTGATCTTTGCCGGGGTGATTGGCTTCCTGTTCCTTGGCGAGGTTTTGGATGGTTTCAGCCTGCTGGGCATGATGATTCTAACGGGGGCCGGTATTCTGGTCGCCACCCGACCCAAAGCAGCCCCGCGATCCAATCCATGAATCCTAATACAGAGTTGAGCGGTACTGGATCAATTTAGGGCATTTACTGTCTACTTCTGAGACTTATGCTGCGTCCGGATGGTTAAACGTTCTCTAAATGACTGTTCTCGTCTTTCAAAACGACCAAGACCGACTGTGGTTATTGTCTTCATGTCACGAACGGCGCAGGATATTATATCTATGCAAACCAAATCGGGAGAATAACATGAAAAAATGGGCGATTTACACGAAATGGCACCACCACGACGGCATCAATGACCATCAGGCCATGCGCGATCATATGAGCACGCTCAAGGGCAAGACGGCGGCTGTGGAAATTCTGTGGTGGCAAGTGGACGAAAACCATCATCAATCTGTGCTGGTTTACCCTGACCAGGAAACGGCAAAGGCAGAACGGACGCAGTTGGAAGCCAATCGTCAAAAAGACGTCGAGACCGTGAAGGTGAAAATGGTCGAGGAAGTTCAGGGGCCGGTCATTTCTCAGTTTTCAGAGCTTTGACCTTGGGCTGAAGACGCCCAAGGCGCTCTGCGCCGTAGCAGTCGAGCAGGACTTCGCCCTCGACCTCGATCACAAAACCCATGGGCGGAGAGGCGGCCCCAATCGCTGAACGCGCATGGCGGTCGATGTCGAGCCGAAAACGTCACGGATTAGGTCGCTAAAGCCGTTAATCACCAGATGCTGCTCGGTGAACTGTGGGGTCGAGGCAACCATTTCACCGGGCGGCATAGCGATGCTCAAAATCGAAGCCAATGCTGACATTTGGGTTGGGCTCATTCATTGAGTCCGACTGAGAGAGAATCCAGAATATTAATAATAAAAAAAGAAAACATAAACAAAACGAATACTAACAAAATTCACAAAAAATAGCATTGATTTGCTTTAAAGCTACAGCTTAGCGTTACTGATAGCTGTTCGAAGAACGTCAAGGGCCCAGCTTCTGTAATTTGGAACAACGGATTATTGGCATGAATAAACGCGCAAGGACCCTCGACGAATGGTTGGACGTTATCGATCAATCGGGCGAGATTTTTGGAGCCTCTGTCGCAAAGCTAGAAGCGTTCACGCCTCGGCCTTCAGACGTATTTATTTCGCCTTTTGGTAAGTCGGGTACAACCTGGCTTCAACAAATAACCCACGGGCTGCGCTCCCGCGGGGACATGGCGTTTGAGGAAATCACTGAAGTCACGCCCTGGATCGAGCTTGCTGACGCCTTTCGCTGGGACTTGACCGCAGATCACGAATTTTCACCACGGATCTTCAAGAGCCACTTGGATTATAAGGGCATTCCAAAGGGCGGAAAGTACATCGTCAGTTTCCGCAATCCGCTGACTCAGATTCTATCCTTTTACAGGTTTATGGAGAACTGGTGGTTTGAAGAGGGAGCGGTTTCATTAGACGAATTTGCGCACCAGATCACTCTGAAGGAACCGGCGACGTCGGGCTATTTTTTCCACCTAGGTACCTGGCTGGCACAGCGAAAAAATCCAAACGTTCTTTTGCTCACCTATGAAGGCATGCTCGCGGACTTTGACGGTTGGCTAACGAACATTGCTGAGTTCATCAACATCGACCTGGATGACGAGCTACGTCAGATTGTTACGAAGCAATCCTCGCGTGCTTTCATGCTCGAACACGGGACGCAGTTTGATGAACACCTCAACGCGCAGCGCTTTGAAGCGCTAGGTTTAACCAAAGCCAACCCCACCACGTCCAAGGTGACCATAGGCACCCCAAACACAGATCGCTATCGGATTTCAGACAGCCTAACGGAAAAAATGACGGCGGCCTGGACGGCTACTATTGGCAAGGATCACGGCCTTCAGGACTATGAAGAACTCAGAAAAATGATCGAAGCTAAAGTTAAAAATTGATGTTTTCTATGAGAAATACGACGGTGTAGGTTAATGATCGACAATTTGCGTACATGCATGTTTTTGCTGCCGATGGTGATCATCCACCTGCAGCAAATCCAATCACAATGCCCAACCGCTTACGCACTCTGCGGGCCAGTCAAAGAAGCGACATTTCTGTGGGGATGAACGCTTAGCGTTTGCAGTAAGACACTGAAAATAAATGTTTTTTTTTAAAGAAATTCACAAACCATAGGGGGCGCTCATGAGTGCCCCCTGCTGTCAGTCGCAAAATTCTTGCGATTTGCCCGGTACGTCAAATGGTTGAGATTAAGTGAAGGTGTCGCGCCGGCTCTGAGAGCCAGCGCGAACCCCTTTTGGTGTCTAGGATCAATCCGCTGTGAACAACACAGGGGCTTCATAAACCTCAACTAATTCAAATCCCGGCGTGGCCGCTGCGGTTGCAGCACGGGCTGCGCGGGATGCTTCCAACACGCCTTCCAGCGCGTCGTCGCTGGTGTAGAACGTCATTATGGCGATGCTGCTCTCTGACAAGCGGATCGGGAAAAGGCGATCGGCTCCGATGTCGACGAAGCTTTGAAGCTGCCCGGCGAGAGCAGGGTCCTGAGCCAGCAAGGCCGGATCGGCGGGGACATTCCAGACCGAAATGCTAACAAACTCGCTCATTTCCGGTGCATTGGGACAGGGGTCCGACGGTGTTTCCCCGGCAATGAGCACACAATTGCCGTTCGTGGAACGGACGGCGCCACTCCCATTGCTGACGTGACCGAGGTTTGTCGTGGAAGGGGTTGCATCGATTTGTGTCAGAGCCGGGCCCTCCAGCACGGTGAGCAACTCAAAACCAGGCGCACTCGCAGCCCCAGCCCGCAGGGCGGCTGTCTGCTCCAGGACGCCATCGAGCGCGTCGTTCAACGGGTAAAACGTAATATTGGCAACGCCATTTTCTGACAAGCGCGCAGAATAGATCCGGTCTGCACCGGCATCCACGACGCTCTGAAACTGCGCCACAAGGTTAGGGTTCTCGATCAGCGCTGCAGGGTCTGCAGGGACCGTCCAGACAGACACGCTGACGTGTGCCGTCTGGGCATGGACGGATGCAGGGATGGCAACTGCGGTGATCAGGGAGATGATAAATCGTTTCATCAGATCGTTCCTTTGTTTGAGTTAAAGGTACGGTACTAGTTCAAGTAGAATAGAAGCGATGTGTTGGGGTATTAAGTCTGGCGATCACGAGCCTCAGTGGGAGACCAGTGTGACGGCTCCGCAACGATTGTTGTATTGAAAAGCGACGCAGTTATTGAAAGGAACTAAGGTCATTAACTGACACCTATCAAGACCTTGCCGCACGTGTATTTCCATTGTCGTTTTTGCCGGTAAAATGGTCCGCCTAGACCCCAATTTTATAAACCCGCATACACAGAAGCGTCCCCCGCGTCCTACTGCCCGCTATGGCTAAGTCAGCGCTACTTTCAATTGAACGGTGTTGAGCTAACGTGCGAGGGGTTGGGTGTATACGTGCCGTTGTCGCTCGAATTGTAATTTGGCCGCATCAATGTCGACATTTGCCGGTTGTCCCGTTGTGTCGTCGTTGCATCCCCCAGGCTGGGCTGAGTGCCAATAAAGTTGCGCCGTTTTTTTGATGCTGAGTGGGGCGCCGGATCGCTAACCGTGGGCGTGGTAGGCCAACGCGCAAGCCAATGCCCACAGATATGTACACCAGTCTTAGATTTCGCACTCTTATATATTTAAATTAAAGAATTTGATGGTGCTGGCTGCACCCGACGATGCCCCTCAAGAGACCCAGCACCAACCCGATATCTAGCCCTGTCAGTAACTTAGCGACCCTCCACGTACCCCTCAAGGGCCCACCGTGGTCGACCCTTGAGAGATCAGGTGATCCTGGCGACGTTAATGGATTTGCATTGGAAAGACTTGGAGAGGCGCTGACGGGGGCTTTGGACTGCTTGGACGTCTAAATCCGCGACGAAATAGTAATGATCGCAGGGCCTAAGCGTGTTGCAAGAAAGGTACAAGCCGGTCTGGACTGTAGTGCACATACATTATGTGAATAGGATGGTAGTCCTTAAAGACGCATAATCTTGATACAGAGCGCGGTAATGCGCCGGTATGGGAGATAGTGTGAGATGAAAAAGTTTTTGATTGCGGGCTCCAGCCTCGCAGCAGTAGCGGCAGTGGGTTCCGCTGGTGCAGTAGATGTGACCCTCGGCGGCTCCATCGATATGGGCGTAGACTTCGGTCTGGGCAAAGCCAACGGCAACCTTCAGATGGGCAGCGCCTTTAACGAAGTGTCCCTGTCGATTAATGCAGCGCATACAACCGATGGCGGTCTCGCCTTTGGTGGCGGGTTCACAATGGGCACGTCCGATGAGCTGAAATTTGCACCCTATGACACCAACGGCACTGCCGCAGGCGGCAAGATGCTGGTCAAGGCAACCGTCACGGGTCAGACCAACATCGAGAACCAGCTTTGGGCGGTATCCGGTGGCGGTGCGATCGACAGCGGTAACGTTGTCTCGGTAAAGATTAACTCTGCATGGCGCGGCCTCGACGGTACACAGACGCTGCACCAAGTTCCGCTGTCATCGTTCACATCGTCTAACATTTGTAAGGTCGCGGGGCGAGGTGATGCTACCACGGATCATTACTTTGGTTTCACCAACCTTGACACACCTGTGTCAACATCCTCCGGAACAGACGATATGTTCAATACCCTAGAAGAGGTTGACGACGGGTACTTGCCAGCGGGACGTTTGTGGCATCGCTATTCGTCTAGCAACTATGGCGACTTAACCATGACCAAGGGCACTGGGGTTAGCAGAGAGAAAGCAAGTAGCGCTTACGGTAACAACCGCAAGTTCACCGTTGATTTTCAAACGGCGAAAACGGGAAAAGGGGTAGCGCCCGCACCCGAAATTACGATGGCCACTGTTTACATTGGTCCCTTCATGGAAGTCATGATGGCTTCTTCCGAGACCAAGATGGTTGTTGGTGCGGCTTGTGTGACGGGCGTTAGCTCCTCTGACACCTCGTTCTTCCTGGACAACAAGTCCAAGGTGATGACCGTTTCCGACGCGTCCATCTACATCGAAGGTGGCTTTGGCCGTCTGACCCTGCAGTCCGGCGATTACGCTGGTGGCGTTGGCGCCATTGCGGGTGCTGGCGATCAGGCTGACATCGATGCAGACGGCCTCGTGCTGGTTGCTCAGGGCCTGGGCCTGATGGGTGCTAACCCATACATCGCAATGGACTTCGGTGCAGGCGATGCGCTCAGCGATCTGGAAGTCATCACTGGTGGCACCATGGATCTTGGTGGTGTTTCCATGGGCTTCGACATGGTTCTGGGTAACGGCTCTGACCTGCTGTCCGTCACCGCTTGGGACCTCGGCATGGCTTACAACATGGGCGACATGTCCCTGGCTGCTGCGATGGACTCCTCCAGCGACTGGGGCATGACGGCATCCATGGCTGTTGCTGGCTTCGGCGTGAACGCGACCTTCGGTTCCTCCTCTGCGGGTGACCATGAAAAGTCCGGTATCACTTACTCCGTATCCGCAAGCACGTCTCTGAATGGCTTCGGTCTGTCCATCGGCTTCGATGAAGACCTCGAGCCATCTATTGGTGTGGACTACGACCTCGGCGGTCTGACCCTGTACGCAGGTTACGACGCTGACGACGAAGGTGGTTCCATCGGCGCCACACTGAGCTTCTAAGCTCAAGTCCACTCAACGTTTTCTCCAACAGGTTGAGTACAGGGGCCTGCCCAGCAATGGGTGGGCCCTTTTTTGTTCGAGTGTCAAATACTGCTCAGAATTTCTGCGCGGGTTTATAAGAGCAGGCGTCTTTGATTTTCCCCTCCCCTGGGGTGGAGCCAGCGGGGATCGTGACGTTGAACTGCGAGGGGGCGTTGGAGGATCCCGGTGTTGGCCTGCCTGTGTCGCCATCCACAGCCAAACCAACGCCGCCCAAGGTGTTTTAACGAGACGGGGGGCTTCAGCGTGTCCGGCCAAGGCGGTCAAAGCGATGTCGCGCGCCGCGGCATAGCTTTTCTGCGTGGTCATATCCGCGCCCAGCATGGCGTAAGGCCCATTGATGGTGGACT
>JACLAC010023329.1_pt1 | contig 12826 bp, 12 predicted proteins | sample 8027881 | NCBI WGS metagenome assembly JACLAC01 (sample SAMN15725517, study PRJNA655200) | protist metagenome | isolation source: fluorescence activated cell sorting (FACS) single amplified genomes of... | place: Spain: Blaines Bay Microbial Observatory, Mediterranean Sea | collected 2016-01-19 | reverse complement strand
TGAACGGGCTCATGCAGGCTCCAAATCTCAAACGAAATATTGAAAGGATGGGAGAGAATGTCATTGGGATGAAATACGACTCATCTCAACATTTCATAAGTGATGCGAGGTGGGATCACCGTGCAGTTTACGACTCACTGATCGAAGACTGTGATGCTCTATTCGATGGACACGAAGACACATGCCTTGCCCTCGACGAGACTTATTTTCAGAAAAAAGGCAAAAAATCAGTTGGAGTAGCAAGACAATGGAATGGAAGACTGGGCAAAGTAGAAAATAGCCAAGTTAGAGTATTTGCCGCTGTTGTCAATGGTAATGAAGCTATTAGCGTTGGAGCTGAGCTATATCTACCCAAAGAATGGACGGACGACAAGAAGCGATGTGAGAGCTCAAAAGTCCCTGAGGGTGCAATGGGTTTCAAAACGAAACCTGAGCTTGCTCTTGATTTGATCGATCGTTGTCTGGAAAAAGAGCTCCGCTTTCATTGGGTAACCGCTGATGGTGGTTATGGAAACAATGGGAAATTCCTGCGAGCCATCGATGAAAGAAACTTAACCTTCATGATTGATGTCCATGGGAAGCAGAAATTCTTTCTCAAATTCCCAACAGACCTTCGAGATAAAGAAGATCGCAAAATCGACCCATTGGATCTGAATGCTGAGCCCCAGAGAGCCAATTCGTACACAGCTTCCCTAGAGGATGAGCAGTGGAAAAAAGTGTTGGTTAGAAACTCAACGAGGGGCCAGATATATGTAGATTTACACGAGGTCAGCGTATACATCTGGGACGAAAAAGAGAATCGGCCCCATCGATGGAAATTGGTTGTAACCCGTGATCACAGCACTAAGAAAGAAGTGAAGTACTCACTGACCAACGCGCATGAATTTACGCCCAAGGCAAGGCTCGCATACATGCAACGCCAGCGCTACTGGATTGAACATTCGTTTGCCGTCATGAAGTCCACCTGTGGTCTTTCTGACTACCAGGTTCGTTCATGGATTGGATGGCACCACCATGTTGCAATGGTGATGCTAGCGAATCAATTTATCGTAGAGGAACAAAGGGAATCGCCTGAAGGGCTTGAGCTTCTTAGCGCAAATGATGTCAGGGAGCTCTTGCAACAGTTTTTACCAAGCAAAAAGACTGATGAGCATGAACTCTTCAAACAACTCCGCAAGAGACATCATCAACGGTTAGTCTCTATGAATCAAGGACTTTCATGCCTCGAATCCGCTGATTCCTTTAATATTGCAAAAGTCCCAAAGTAGAACTAATTGAGGAATTCACTCGTCGAAACCATGAAAAAAAGCAATACCTCTCGACTATTTGATACTGATCATGATGAAGATATCTAGAGTGGAGAGAACGTGTAGCTTTCCGATAACCTCAGTTTATAGCCCTGGTCTCTCATTTATACTGAAAAGATTAGGTCTACCTTATTTCACTCATCAGTCTTTAGTTTTCCGGCTAAACTTATTTGGTCATGTTGATGAGGATAAATCTAATTATTATTGAGATGCTAGCTGACCTGCATTAAGGCTGATCCATTATGGCTCTATCAAAGAGGCCTCCTTCCTGAGCCAATCGATCGAGATGAGGAGTTACTGCTTGATCATCTCCATAACAACTGACATGAAAGCCATGATCATCGATACAGATTATGATGAGTAGATTGATCACTTTTAGTTCATCAGTATCTGGCTTCGTTAAAACGATCAAAACATCGAATAATGGCATGGGTGAGCAGCGAAATATGGAGGGACATGATTATGACTGATAAATTTGATATTATACTGAATGTATAGATAATGATTTCTATTGCCATTTCTCCATGAGGTAATTTTTGACTGTTATGATTTCATTTTCATCTAATTTTTCATTAAACATGATAAATTCTCCTACATTTCCACTATACAGTCTATTTAAATAAATCATGAGGTTCTACAGTACTTATTTTTTGGCATCCAAACCAAGCAGGACCTTTTACAGCAAGAGATGCGCTAGCAGAAATAGGTGTATTTTTCTTTTTATCAGATTGAACATTATCTAGATCTGTAACTTCTACGCATTTTTCCCCTAGATCTTCTGAATACCAAAAAACACATATGGAGGTATTCATAGAAATCGGCTTGTCACAAAGTGCATTGTCTACACCACTTTCTTTGAGCGTCACTAGATTAATCTTTGTACTCCTATCATATATGGCGATACTAGGATTACCATTTCCATAGGTAAACATACTCTTATTATTGGTTAACCCAGATTGACTAAACTCACGGCTATTGAAATCACACACCGTAAATATCGTAAAAGCATTACAGCTTGCACCCAAGTTCAAGTCACCTTGTGATTTAAGAAGCTGTACGTTGCTCCATGAAGTGTTGTCCGAATTATTAAAAGTGATCGCTGATAGACCGCTTCTCCAAGAAGGATTTATTTGAGGAACTGAATTCTGACTATTCCTAATATAGTTTGGACCGTAACCTTTATTTCTCCAAGTGTTAATATCAGCACTACCTTGATCTGAACCACTTAATTCACTTGCATCTAACCATATCGGAAGAGGTTTATCTAGAAGAAAAGAATACTCCTTTATATTTCCAGAACCATTGACAACATACCAATTCTCACCATCACTTACCAACTCCACGTTGGGCATTCCAATTTCATGCGATTCACTCAATATCATAGCAGTCGAATGTTTAATATCATCAACTCCTGTATTTTCTTCCCTTAATAAAATGGTGACCTCATGATCATTTGATGTTTTGATCAGTTTAATTGAACGGCCTTCAGCATGACCTGAATAAGGTAGTTCAATCGTAAAGTCTCTATCAGCTTTTTCAGTATCCAAAAAAAATATACTCCCCTCCCCCAAAATATTATTCTCTGAAATTGTAACAGGAGAAAATTGCATTGATTTTTTAATATGAATATTACCTTCTACCGTCATCTTGTTCCTATCTATGGACACCACATTACTGCCCATAACTGAAATTTCTATTATATTTGTTGAACTCTTGAGGGCGGCGTTTAAAAACATGTTTCCATTAAAAAAACAGGCCCTGTCCCTAAGTTCGGCAGCAAGCTATGATGCGAGCTTAGGAGCAGACCTGAATCTCGGCCTTCCAGCCCTTTTTACATTTATCAAAAGGTAATCAAATATGTCACCATGCTTGGCTTCAAAAAATCGCTCAGCAGGTGTCGTTCCATCGATTCTCCTCGTGTCAAAGTTATGCAGAGCAGTCAAGCATGCCAATTTTCGGCTAGATAGTCTGTGTAAATTGTGATAGTTTAGCGACAGTTGACCATTTCTTCCTTCCACCGCAGAGCTTGATCGTTGAAAAACAGCTGAACATTCTTTGGCTGTATTCAGCATGTCATCGAGCTCTTGAGGAGTGTAAAGTGAGAATGGTCCAGCTCGAGATTCATACTCGACCATCAAATCATTTTTAATGTACCTCATTTCAATAGCTTTCTCTTTATTTCCAATTTTAGAGGCGGCCAGTTCTAAATAGCAAGCCGGTATCAGAAAGTCCTCAAGCAACATCCGAGAGCGTTCGCCGTAACCTTTTTGGTCAAGGATAGCAGCTACTGTAGCAAAGTAAAAGGCGATGGTCGCCTCCATAGCAGAGACAAGTTTGCGAGCCTTAATAATTCTCTTCTCAAAAGCATTGCCTGTTCCGCTTACAATCTCTTCAATGGTATCAAAAGCGGTATTCAATTTCTCACCTACCACCGATGATGCTTGCTTTAGTCCCGATGCAATATTGTACGGATGATAGATCTCAGAAATTGATCTACGAGCCGAATGAAAATCTATATTGTTTTGGGTAGCTGCTCTGATAAGCTCAGCTTGCTTTCTTTCGATGCCAATAGACTCTTCAATCTGCGAGTGATAATCAATGGGTCGCCCCCTAGGTTTTTTCTCAAGGCTTTTGTAAGCCATTTGCTTCTTTTCGAGTTTTTTCGTTTTCTTGCTGAGTTTATCCAGGTGTTCAGTTTCTCGTTTTATCTTTAGTTTCAGCTGGGCAGACCCAGCTTTTGTCACTTCTTGCTGTATATGAAACGTATCTGGAGAATGATGTGCTCCCAAGCCTAACTTCACATGCCTGACCAAACTTTTAGCCTCATCCCCAACGCTTTGAACAACCTTGACCGGCATATCTTTCAGTGCACTCTCCATTTGGTGATCCCATGTCGCGGTCTTTCGGTCAGGCACCATTCTCTCTAAAAGTATGAAGTTTGACCTAAGCTCTATCGCAACCATACAGGTCCCGTTTGGAAACGTCTCATCTTCTGCAATAGAAATGCTTTTCGCTGGCATCAATTTTGATAACCGTTCTCTTTCTTGGTCAGCAAATTGAATCACTGATTGCTCGACATCTTTTGCAGCTCTCTCCAGGGACGATTTCGATGCTGGGATGAATCGATCGAGTTGAGTCTTTTTTAGAAAAGCGGATAGACACCGCAAGCTGGCGTTTCCATGCTCATGCAAATCAAATATCAGCGATACGAAAAAACGATGCAAAAACTCTTCGCCATCGGTACTTTCAAAAAACGCCACCATTGCTGGTGGTAGATCAGACGAGTTAGTGCGTGTATTCCAATGCTGTATCGTTGTGCGAGGAATGCCCGTTTCCTTGGCAAGGTCGACAAGGCTGCCTTCCCATAGCTTTTGCTCTTCCAGAACTTTTGCCACTCGGGTTCTTTTCCAATGGACTGCTCGAGCTTTGTGTAAATGTTGAGAGTTGATAATCATAATTAATATGCATAATAGCATAGTAATTATATCAAAGTATACGGATAGCAACAGGTGCCCATGAGTGATGCAAAAGAAATAAAGGGAAAGATTTCGGATCTTCAAAAAGAGATTCGAAGCCTAGGGCCACTTATGAGGGGAAGTGTGACCTTGATGGGGAAGAAAAATAAACAGCCATACTTCTCAGTCGGTATTCAGAAAAAGACCAAGGTAATTTATCTCGGCGATAAGCGAGCAGAGAAAGCGAACGAATTTGTTGGGAATTACAAAAAATTACTTGAGATCGTTGATGAGATGACGCTCCTCAATATGGAATTGTTTAAGCTGGAGAGTTCAAAATAAAGCTACCTCTGCCGACTTTAGGGACAAGGCCAAAAAACACAAACATACTAAATTGAATATGCGAAACATCTTATTCCTTTAATCAACTCAACCTATTTTAAACAAATATGAGATGGCACCTAATAATTTTATGTAAAATATTTTTACTTAAAAAAAATTGGTTATTTAGTCTTGATTCGATAATTTAGAAATACTTTTTGCTAGAGAGAAAAGGCTCATGAAGAAAAACATCATATCCATATCAACAATATGTTTATGTACTTTTATTCCATTTTTCACAGTTAGAGCGGAGACGATACATTTTTCAGGTGATCATGATGTCGTCGTTGGCAAGGGTCTACGCAAGGAACTCAAGTCATCTAACTCTAATATTAACGTTATTCTTACTGATGGCATGGCCGTCAAAACAGCTTCATCTAATGACGTGCTAAGAGGAATCTACTTTAATGGTCAGCAAAAAAAGGCATCTACGCTTACTCATAAATTATTTATAAGGGACCCTATCAAAGTATCGCTGAAAATCTATCCTACGGGAGGAGACTATCGTTATCAAACCTTAATGCACCTTGGTTCATGTGAGTTGAGGTATGACATGAAAAAACGTGTGCTTAAGATGATCAGCTATCTTGATAATAAGACTAATCAAAGCATCGAGATGCCATGTGAGATTAATAAATGGAGCGACATCATTTTCTAGATAAAACATGGTATCTCGAAAATGATGATCAATCAATCATCTGAAGAAATCCAATTATCAGATGGATCACAATTAAAACAAATGAAATCTATGAATATCCGCTTTGGTTTGGCCAATAATGATCATCGTTTGTACCAGGGATATATGGATGATATCACGTTAGAGATCTAGTTGGTCCTTATGTGATGACAAAAAAGGAAGCAATTCTAAGTTGTTTTAGTTATCTCGAGGAATTAGAGAAAGAGATGTCTATTCGTCTTAACCAAGAATTTGATCTCACCGATCCATATCATGTACATTTTACTGACTCCACCGTTACCGTTTATGGTTGGAGTCTGTTAGATGGAGAGTCTTCTGAAAAGCACAAATATGGCATCAAAATTCAATTTGAACATCAATCAACATGATCGGCGGATTCTTATGATGCCTTTTGTGAACACGCGATCTTCCATATCGTCTCATATCATCAATGTTGATCTTTCTTCTCTTGTAAGGGACAAATCCCTCAGTTGATTTGTCCTCCAAGAAGAGTCAATCTTTCAACTAAAATATTATAGCCATGATAAATAAAACACCTCACCACTCCCTAAATGAAGGATTTATGCGAACTTTTTTAACAATGGTATTTCTCTCCATCTTTTTCCCGCTGATGGCAGAAAAAAAATATGATTCCTATTTCACAGAGACCCTGCAGCAACTTCCTCCTATAGACCCAAATGTGACCTACGGAGGAAACATAAGGCGGACCATGCAACTTTTGGCTTCGAGCACAAAAGAAATGCCTCATAAAGTGAAAATAGTTTTCTTTGGACAGTCGATCACGAAACAAAACTACGCTCGTCAAATCATTGAAACGAAGCTTCGCAAAAAGTACCCTCATGCACAGTTAGAGGTTTTAAATACGGCCATTGGTGGTTATGAAGCACCTAAATCTGTTAAGACGATGTTCCATACCCTTATACCTCACCAACCCGATCTGATCGTATTTCACCTTTATGGTGGGGAAAAGGATGGAACTTATGATGAAATCCTCATGAATTTCAGAAAATATACAACTGCTGAAGTGATCACCATTACTCATCATCTCGACAATTATAGTGTTCAAATCATTCAAAAACGGGAAAAGGGATCGCAATTGAGGCGTGACTTAGCAAAAAAGTACGGTTTTGAATGTGTCGAAGTACGTGAAGATTGGCGTGATTATCTGACTAGTCATAACTTAAATATCAAGGACATGTTGAAGGATAACATACACCATAACCAGAAGGGCGGTGAGCTATGGGGAGCCTTACAAGCTCGCCACTTTGAAGAACAGCCTGTCACACCAACGTCATGGCAATCTCGCATCACCTCTATTCATCCTCTTGAGTCAAATGATGGGGTGTTAGGCAAAATAAGGTACGACTTGAATGCTTGGCAAAAAACCGAAAGTGGCATCAAAACATCTAAAATAGCTGCCCGTCTATTCGTTGATTTTGAAGGAACACGTGTTGATATCATCAGTAGAGAAGGTAAGGGTAAAGCAAAAATCCTTGTGGATGGTCAAGTTGTTTCAAAAATAGCTCACACTTGGTCAGCAACATTACCAAGTAACACCAAAATTGATTACCGGCCTGCCTTGATGAAAGCTAATATCATTGGTCAACCGGTTGCCGAGAATTGGACCCTCACTGCCCACCCCATCAGTCCTAATGGCAAAACGTTTTCTTACTCCCTAAAAGGCTCTATCAGTGGGCAGCAGGGAAAGGGTGATCATACTGAAAAGTTCTATTCTGAGAATGGGGTTTGGGAGATCGACCCTAAAGACTTCACGTTCTCCCATGCTGTTAAAATCAAAAAGAAGCCGGTGCCCTTTCCTCTCAAAGTGACATGGGATACCTACAATAATAGCTTAGACACCTGGAATTGCAACGGAGCCACATCGGATAATCCCAGCGGACAGGTGACTCTTGTTCAGCAACTTAAAAACAAAAAACATGTTTTAGAGATCATTCCTCTTGAGGGCACGATTCATATTGATGAAATTCGCATCCACAAGCCCGCGGGCTAATCAGACTGGATATTTAAGATTGCTAGTTTCAATGAATTGAAATTTTTATCTGTAGTTTCGGACTTCAATTGATTTATAAATATTATTGATCTTGATCGATAATATTTATAAATGTTAGTTAACATCATGTGAGTATTATTTATTCTCATAAGGCCTTTAGCCTATGTTTTTCTTCAGTCTCATTTCCTCTTTTATATTTTTCGAGCTGTAAAAAAGTGCAGAAGCAATTTGGTATGAGTATCGGCTTGATGACATCCATCGGTACCACTGTTTTGACGGTGATCTTGGCTATTTCATCCTGTTTGAACAAACGCTTCAACGATAATATCCTGCGCGTGGCGGATCAAATCATTGCAAAGTGAACTTTGCGAAAGGACTGATCGTAAAAGCATCTTTTTGTACTGGACCCCGTCTTTCTCAAATAAGGCTATTGTAGACTTTCCATGGAGCTGTATCAAAATAATCCTAGTGATTTCGTCTCAACAGTGAGTCCTCAATTGAACACAGATTCGCATACCTTGTTATTTTTAAGGTGGTCAATTGCATTATCCGAAGAGACCACTAGTATATGAGACCAAGGCGGAACCGTGTGATCAAATGATAGACTACCGTTATTTCCTTCCAAATTCATCACGTTCCCCCCACCAATACTTTCTGTTGTTGAGATACGTTGGGCGCTCTCAGCGTTCCGAAAACCCCAACTATGATCTGAACTAAAATGTAATGAGCATTTATGATATCTAACAGAAAATGATGCCTTAAGGTGAATCGCATTTTCAGTACGATTATGTATGATCAACACATCACGTTTTTCTTCTTCCAGGCGTATGCCCCATAGACTGGCCGGCAGATTTTTCAAGCGATGGATTTTTTTTGCAGCGCTGGTCCATTGAGGCCGCACCTCTACCATCCAGAAGTGACTATCCCCGGCTTTATATTTCTTTATTTTTTCAGACTTGGGCCCTTTTGGGTTGTCCCATAGGATCAATCTTGTCGCCTTTTTAGCATCTCCGGCAAAGGCGTCGGTGTATTCCGTGCTCGTGGCTTTAAAATCATGTTCTAAGACTTTAACAAGTAGGTTTCCGTAACTGTAAGTACCGTCACCACTCTGTACCATCTCGCGTTTGTTGCCCCACCATTGCCTGCCGGCTACCATCATCAATGTGCCATGCACTCCCCAGTTTTCATGATCAGCGGTCGCCTCTATGGAGAGAAGTCCAACCAGACGGTTTTTGGTTAATATCCACGCTTGACGCCCCTCCCAAGGTAAGGCCCTAAATTTGCTCACTGCACCGGTGATTTTATCCGATACGTTGTATACTGTGGTCAGTCCAGAGTAGTCGTGTCCCATGGAGACTGCATTTCGTTGACATTGCGCCATGAAGCGGTGCTTTGACCGCCGACTGATGTCTGAGTCTCGACCTTTTTTAATTTTGACCTCACAGGTGATATTTTGGATTGCTGCCGATAACGGCCATCTCTCATCTGCATGACTATTTTTTCTCTCTACACTGAGTTGCACATTGTCATCACTCATCAGCGTGATTGCACCAACAAAACCGCTCGTGAAGTTTCCAATTGCTTTTTCTTTATAGTTCTGAGCCGGTGCCGAGATAGCACTAGGATCACGGGTGGTGCCTGTGAAACTAAAGTCTCCGTATCTTCCGTTGGGACCGATGATGTTGCGGTCATAAACCAACCAGTCTTTAGGATGAACTTTGGGATCAATATTAGGACGGTATAAAAAGGCTCCCAATAAGGATGGAGCCTTAGGATTTGTAACGGACATGTTGTAGCCATCTCCGTTGAGGTATGCAGCGATGAGAGCATCCTCTCCGGGCCTAGATTGATTCCAATATTGCTTCATCATGGTGGTTGGACAGTAGTCTCCTACACCTCGCGGCAAATATGAAAGTAAATTATAATTGCGAGTTTTTTTAAGCTGATCCCATACCGAGCTATTATTGGTTGCTATTCCATACCAAGCAAGACCAATGGGTATGATTTTATGATAAGTGAAGGCCTCATTCTGGAAACCGACATAGGAGTAGCCTCCATCGGGCAATTGAGATTTTTTAAAGAGTTTCAAACCGCTATCACCAAGCTCCCGATACCGGCCATCGTTAAGAATTAATGATGACCACCCTAGTGTTACCAAGTCATGAACATGGCCATTCCCCCATAGCAATTCACGTCGTTGATGTCTAAACATATCTTCGAAATCTTTTTTTATCCCCTCGACATTTGACCTGATCGCCATATCCCAGATCCCCCTACGAGTGGGAACAAGAAGGTCAGGGTGGGTCGAGCGGAGGAGAAGGTACGCGTGAACGACATATTCATCGCCAAAATTACGTGCTCCACCATTTCTGAATTTTTTCATGTATGTATCGATCACCGGAATGATGCGATTGAGAACCCTTGGGTCACTGCGCAGTGGACTTTTGGGGTGACAAAATGCAAATGTCCAGTCGATCGTTTCCGATGCAATCTTTTCGATGGTTTTGTTCTTTATCAAATCTGAAGCGTCGATTCGCCTTGGTGTTTTGGGTATTTTTTCTTGCCAATGCATGCAGATAGCATTCCAATGGGGGTTACTTTTTACGTGTGGTATGGGGGGGCAGATATTCGCTGGTGGAGCGACGTAAAGAACGTTATCTATGTCGATAATTGTCTTGGCTTCCGCCTCCCATTCCTTGGCACGAACGGTGTCTGAATCAACAATGGCATCTGCGGCCATCTGAAGGGCACATTGTGCCCAAGCTGCTATTAATGGCGAAGGATGACCGTTAACCCTAGACTGAAGATTGTTTTTTAGTCTTTCCTGTTCCCTGCAAAACTGTTGATCTTTTATCAACATGTCCACATCAAGGGATTCATTCTTCTTAAGCTTTACTGAAGCGTCGGAAGTCGTTGCGTCATTCTCATCGGTTAGTGAATCATTTTGTTTCATATACTTTCCACAACATAATTTTTCCGATACGTGGCTGTTTTCAATCAATGAGTGCACATCATCTTTCAAGATTCTGTTTTTTTTTGTGGCTGTATGCGCACATGGCATCAAGCTAGCCAATAAAAGGGTGACAACTATTAATATATCATTCATCTTTCATCTTTCACTATTTGTCTTTGTTTCGTTGATGATTTTCTTCAATTCAGTCAAATCAAAAGCCGATCTTCAGCAAGGTTGAACACAAATCAGTAGCGCTTAAGAATATGTTGACTTTCATGCACTCAGTCTTCTAATCATCATATCTGAATTTTAACATTAGGCATATTTTGTAAGTATTCGGTCTAGACGCCCTTGAGAGCTTTGATTATGATTAGAAAAATCATTGCTTGGGCCTAGGTGGTTCTAAAATTTGCCCTATTATGCTAAAACTTCTGCCACATGCTAGAGTTATCCTTTGCGGAGTGGCTATTTTAATAATATTATACCCTAAGATGTTTGGCTTTGTTGCTTCAACGGATAAAAAAATGGATTTTTTTATCCATGATAATCAACATGTTATGAGCCTTTCCGGTGGAAACCTCGGCCTTTTCACCCAACACCCAGCCGCAAACCTGCACGTTTTGGGAAACGCGATGATCAATGATCAACTGACTATAGGGGCGAGTGATTTTTCTAGTTCAAACCTTTATATTGCTGGAACAATTAGCGTCAACCCGCAAATCGTCAGTAGTAACGTAACGGGAATCAACGCCTCTGTCATTTTGGCTGACACGGGATCTTCTGGTGGCAATATTGATATCTTACTGCCTTACGCTGGGAATGTGAGCGGAAGAGAGGTCACAATCAAGAAAACCAACAACCTTCACGCGGTTCGGGTCCAACACGGTGGGTTGATTGATGGGATCTATACACATGTCTCGATGTCATCAACTCAGAATAGCTACCCCGTTCTGAATCTGGTCGCTGCCGGAAATGTATACTACATATTAAACAAAGACGAGATTTCTAGCCTAGAATTTGATTTGACTCAGATCTCAAACTGTGTCGTATGGCTCGACGCGAGTGATGGTACAGCACTCAGCAAAGATGGTAGCGGTAATGTGACCGCTTGGCCAGACAAAAGTGGACGAGCCAATAATTTCACCCAGAGTTCAAATACAAAACACCCAGCTATACAGAATAATTGGAAAAATGGCCTAGATGCTGTGGCCTTTGACCCCAATACTCAGGAATATTTGCGTTCTTCATCAAATTTAACGTATAGCGATGAAGGTATGACTTTTTTTATCGTTCTTGAAAACGAAACGTCATCTACGGATGGGAATGCTTCAGTTTTCACCATTCACGGGATCAATAACCCTACTCTTTGGATTGTAACAAAAAATGACGGGGTAATTAAAATGGGGAATCAACACTCAGGTGACGCATATACAAGTGCTGCCATTGCAAGCACACAGTCAACACCAATGATTGTATATGGTTGGTTTGATTTTGATAGTCAAAAAAAATACATTAAGCAAGATGGTGGCAATGAATCTTTGGTAACGGGTATTCAATTCCCGTTAATCAGTGAGAGTAATGATGCATGGGTGGGTACACAAAAAATCAACCTTGAAGACAGAAGTTTTGGTGGCAATGTTGGAGAGATCATCGTTTACGACAGAAAATTAGCCGACGAAGAGATCAGTAAGATCAACAACTACCTCAAAGCCAAATGGGATTTATGAAAATCGAGTTTGTCGTAGGTTTGTATCTCACATAGTTATCAAATGTTGAGTTGACATCAGTCAAGAAAAGATTAGAAAAATCAAAGACTTGTCATGTTAGTTTTTTGAATCGTGAATCAACATGATAAATTATTTACATTAGGTTTCGACAAAATCAATTAGCTTTTGTTATTAAATTCAAATATTTTATAAAAAAATATGGTAAGTATTCGGTCTAGACGCCATTCAAAACATCTCTCCAGTCTTTTTGCAAAGGGTTGATGAATAATTCCTTTATTGAAAGCTCACGTTTAGA
>JACLAC010010575.1_pt1 | contig 12826 bp, 11 predicted proteins | sample 8027881 | NCBI WGS metagenome assembly JACLAC01 (sample SAMN15725517, study PRJNA655200) | protist metagenome | isolation source: fluorescence activated cell sorting (FACS) single amplified genomes of... | place: Spain: Blaines Bay Microbial Observatory, Mediterranean Sea | collected 2016-01-19 | reverse complement strand
TTTTTCGAAGGCCTGGGCCGAGTCTTCAGCATGGATTCCGGTCCAGAAGTTAGTGATGTTCGAGACCATGCGCCGCTGATCGAAGGCCTGTTCCTGTTCGGCGGTGAGCTTGATGTCATGCGTACTCTGGCGCGGTTTTTCGGAGACTCGGCTATCGCGGTTTTTTGCGCATTGGGCCCAGATTTCAGCAGCGCGCTCTCGCTGTTCGGCTCGCGGCCGTTCAAAAAGCTCTCGATAGGCTTGACTGCCGCTGGCGAATAGGGTTCTGGTCGAGTCGTCTGGGTCGTGTACCGCGGGCAGGCGCAGGCATACTGAGGAGATGGAGTCGCGGCGCCAGAAGTAGTCGGCCGTATCTTCGAGAATTTGTTTTGATAGCGAATAGGGATCGGTCGTCTGTCGCGGGTGCGCTTCGTCCATCGGAAAGTAGGAGAGTTGGAAAGGTTTTACCGAGAAGTTGAAACCGAGAGCATTGATCGAAGAAGCGCTGACGATCCGTTTGACGCCTTCTTCGGCAGCGGCTTGGTAGACGTTGAAGGTGCCGGTGCAGTTGATATGGAAAATGTCCTGCGCGATGCCGCCTGCGGGGTTGGGAATTGCGGCTAGATGAACGATACCGTTGATGTCTCTTATTTGTTCGCGCACGGCTACATAGTCGGTGATATCGCAGCGGTGGTATTGTGCGCCTTCAATTTCTAAGTCTTCATCCAAGCCGATTACCCTGACCGTGTGGCCGGAGCGGACGAGACGTGCGACGCAGCGGCGACCGACGGTGCCGGTGCCTCCAGTGACAAGTATATTCATGCGCTATTACCCTTTCTTGACGGTGCTGGCTGGTGGTTCTTCTTGAGTCAAAGACGATAGGCTGCCGAGATTGCGCAATGAGGGAAAGAGGCCGGTCCAAGAGGCGACAACGATCAGGGTGCCGATGCCGCCGCTGACGACGGAAATGACCGGGGTGAAGAGTTGGGCGACCGCTCCCGATTCGAAACCACCGATCTCGTTGGAAGAGCCGACAAAGATTGCGGTGACGGCTTGCACGCGGCCGCGCATTTGGTTGGGGGTGCTCATTTGAGAGATCACACGGCGGATCACCATGCTGACATTGTCGAAGGCGCCGGTCAACGCTAACATCGCCAGCGAGAGCCAGAAGTTTTGTGATAGGCCGAAAATAACGGTTGCCGCACCGAAGCCGGCGACACACAGCAGCAGGATACGTCCGGCATGGCGTATCGGCGGCAGATAGGCCATCAGTAAGGCGACGATGCAGGCGCCAATAGCGGGCGCAGCACGCAGCCAACCGAGCGCGGTTTCGGGAGCAAGGCCGACGGCTTCTATGTCGATGATGTCGCGAGCGAAGATCGGCAGCAAGTAGACCGCGCCGCCGAGCAAGACGGCGAATAGGTCTAGCGAAATAGCGCCGAGCAGCAGCTTCTGGTCGCGCACATAGCGCAGTCCGTCGGCGATCTGGCCGAGCATATTACCGCGTTTTATTGTGGGGGCAGGAGGGAGGGTCATGGTGGTGAGAAAGAGAATGAAACCCAGCGAGGAAAAGGCACTGAGCACATAGGCGGCCTGGATATTAAAGGCGATGATCAAACCGCCGATGGCTGGTCCGGCGATGCCGGTGATTTGCATCAGGCTGGTGGACCACTTGGCGGCGTTCTCGAAGAGTTCGTCGGGGACGAGTAGTGGCGTGATGGCCCTTTGTGCCGGTGAGCCGATACGCAGCAGCGAAGAGTCGAGAAAGAGTAGCGCGTACATCCAGCTGACCGGGAACTGGTGGTAGCTGAAGGCGGCCAGGCCCAGCGAGGTAAGCGTGGCGCCAGCCAGACTGAGCATCATCAGCTTGCGGCGGTCGAAGACATCGGCCAGATAGCCAGCGGGCAAGGTGAACAGCAACATCGGGATGGCCTGAACTAGGCCAACCATACCAAGCGAGAGGGCTTGGCCGGTGCGGTCGTACATTTCCCAGCCGATGGCCAAACCTTGGGCGGCGGTGCCCATGCGTACTAAGGCCGAAGCGATGAGGAAGCGGCGAAAGCGCTGGACGCGCAGGGAGGTGTAGGGGTCGTGTTTTTCGCTCAAAGCGTTGTTGACTTGTAAGACATTTATCGGTGCCGATTTATTCGTGTGGGAAGGGCATGCCAGCCGGCCAGGTGTCCTCAGGTTCGTAGTCTAATACGGTGCGTGCGGGTTCCAAGTCGAGGCGCGGCCGACCAGCGGGTTTGCTGGTGGCAAACACTGTCGCCGATTCGCCGGCATCCGGTGTTGGAGATTCCACGCAACGGGCAAAAAAAAGCGCGGCGTCCGCATGGCTAAAATAAAGGCTCGTGCCCTGCGGATTACTGGCAAGTCGGCGGGCTTCGTCGGTATTGCGCGGGAACCAGCCGATGCGCACCAGGATCACCGAGAGTTCGTGGACGCGGGCGTACATTTCGCCAAGGTCTTCGGCCCAAATTTTGCTAAGGGCGTAGTGGTTGGTCGGCGCGGCGCCATCCTCGATGCGTATAACACCCTCTTTTTTCAGGCCGCTAATCACTTGCAGGCTGCTGGCGATCACCAGCCTTTGTACACCGGCTTCGACGGCGGTGGAGCAGACATGGTAAAGGCCGCGCACATTGGGTTGCAACAGGACTTGTAAGAAATCGGCGTTGTTGGGATAGGCGCCCAGGTGAATGACGGTTTCGATTTGGTCCATGGCGGTGCGCACGGCGCCGAGGTCGCTCAAGTCGCCGACGTGCGATTCGTCGAGGTCGGGGTTTTTTTCGAGAGCAAAACCGCGCACCTGGTGGCCGCGCTCGAGCAGATGACGGCAAACTGGAGTGCCAATGGCACCGCTGGCGCCGGTGACGAGCACGCGTCGGGGTTGGGGGCTGTTTGTCATATTGTGTCCACCGACTGACCTGTAGTGGAATCTACATTGCGGAATAAATGCACTAGCCTATCGCGCATTTTTTGCGACAGTGGCGAGCGTTCGAAGGAGGCGAGATTAGCGTCGAGATGTTCGAGGTTGCCGGTGCCCGAGAGCACGATGTGCACACCGGGTTCGTCGCGGCAGAAGCGGTAGGCGGCATCGGGCAGCGAAGCGGTTTCTTTGAGCAGAAAATTGGGAAAGTCGCTGATCTCCGTGGATTCGATCTGCCCTTTTTTCACCAAGGCGCCGATAAATGCGCGCAGGTGGTCCGGGTGGCTGAGGGCTTTGCGCACGGCGAACATGATCTGGATGCCGACGTTTTTTGCCATCGCCTTGGCGAAGACTTTCTCGCGTGCGGTTTGGTTGAGCAGGTTGAAGCCGACCATCAGCACGTCCCAGAGATCGTCGTCGAGTGCCTGTTGCAGCATGGTGTGTCCGAGGTCTTCGTTGAACATTTCGCTGAGGCCCACAAAGCGGATCTTGCCCTGGTCCTGCGCTTTTTGCAATATCGGATAGATATCGGTGACGAGCCGGGGGTAGTCCTGTGGCACGACGCCGTGCAAGTTATAGAGGTCGATATAGTCCGTATCGAGGTTTTTAAGGCTTAGCTCTAGGCTGGTTAGCAACGTCTGGGCGTTGACTTCCTGCCGGCGGGTGGATTTTTTGCTGGAAACGATGATCGACGACCGGTCCCGTCCCTGCAACGCTTGTCCTACGATCGGTTCGGTGCCGTAGCCCTCGGCGGTGTCGACGAAATTGACGCCGCGGTCGAAGGCGCGGCGCAGGAGGTCGGCAGATTCCGCTTCTGTGAGGCCGGTTTTGCGGCCGATTTGGCTGGGGCCGCCCGCGCCGGCGCCCATGCGCGAGACGATGAGGTTGGTGCGGCCAAGTGTTGTGGTTTGCATGCGGCTCCTGAGCAGCAGATAGGCTCGTAAAGAGTGCTTTTCTGTTGGCGATAGCGGTTATTGTGCTGTAGATAACGCAGTGACTCAGCATTGGATCGACCAACAACCGAATATGGCAACAAAAAGCGACACAATGCAACGGGCGATCGAAGTTTTTGCCCTCGGGTTCTGTTTTACCCGCAGTTTTACCCATCCCTATCTACCCGAGCGCGTCGGCGGCGTTTGGGTGGTGCGCGACGGTCCGCGCAAGCGCGGCGACCGCCGAGAATAATGGGTGCCCTATGGACTTGCACCAAAAGATGCCGTGCGGATTGTTCACAAAAACGCCCGGGCCATCATTGTATCTGTGCGGTCAACGATGCCGATGAGGACGACCAAACGCTGCGAGCGGAGTATGGGGCGCTCGATTATCGTCTGGGTGGGACTAAGGCTTTTATGGCGCACGAGCTACGGCGCATCCCGCGTTCTGCCGCGCCAGGAAAGATTGTGCGCGTGCTCGAAGAAGACCTCGCCGAGTCGATAAATAAAGCGGCCCGATCCCGGCAGATTCTACCTGAGCATTTGGCACTGGACGCGCCGTTGCGCCTGTGTGCGGGCTTGATCGACGATGTGCCGGTTGGGTCGGTCAGCAGCATTGACGTCGGTGGCATGACTTGGTGTGCCATTATGTATGTGAAAGCGAATTTTCGCCGCTTTGGAATCGCCAAAGCTCTGATGTGCAAGATGTTGCGCGACGACCGCAAATACGGCTCGCAGTTGGCAGTGCTCACCGTCAGTCATGTCGGTGCGATGCTGTGCCCTATCGTAGGCTATTCGACACGGGGCACTGTATTGGGATATACCCCCCGGAAGAAGTGATTTTTTGCCTTGTCACTAGCCGGGTCCGGGGGCTTATGGGGCGCGATAGCTTATCCGGTCGGCTATGGCGGCGATCGCGATGAGTAGAGGGCCGACTGCGAGCCAAGAGAGCTCGTCGAAGCGCAGCGCCAACAGTGCCGGCAGGCCGGTCAGAGTTGTCAGCAGATAAATTGCCAGTACCGCATTCCGCCGCGACAGACCCAGGCGCACCAGGCGGTGGCTAATGTGGTTTCTGTCGCCGACCCAGGGCTTGGCCCCCGTGCGGATGCGGATCAGGTTGACGCTCACAAAATCGTAGAGCGGGACGGTCAGCACTAAAAGTGGGGCGAGTTGGTGGGCGGCGAAGAGGGTGGCGTGGGCGTAGGTCTGACTGAGCATGACGGTGACGGCGGCAACGCAATAACCGAGAAAGAGGCCACCGGCGTCGCCCATGAATATCGACGCGGGCGGCAGGTTGTAAAGCAGGAAGCCGCACAGGGCGCCAAAGAGGGCCAGACAGAAAGTGGCGAGGCCGAAGTCGGGCGCCAACAAAGCCATAAAAGCCAAAAAAACCAGACAGATGGCGCTGATGCCGGCGCTGAGTCCGTCCATATTATCCAAGAAGTTGAAGGCGTTGCTCATCGCCGTGATCCAGAGGACGGTCAACGCCATATTGAGGTAGGGCGCGTCTGGAAAAAGCGGTAGGCGACAGGCGGGTAGCAAAGCGACGACAGCCGCTACGATCAACAATTGCGCCGAAAAACGGAATAGCGGCGGCAACCCGCGCCAATCGTCGGCGAGACCGAGTAGGAAGAGCGTGATTCCGCCGGCAAGCACCAACGCGAGGTCGGCTCCTTGGTGAATAAAGTCAGCCGATGCCACCACCAGACCCATGAGCCAGACGCTATTCATTGCGATGGCTTGCTGCTGTAAGAGAGGTACGAGGTAGGGCAGGGCGACGTGTAGTGTGAGTAGCAGGCCACCGACGATGGCGACGGCGCCGCCGTACGGGGTGGGCTGTTGGTGAGACTTATGGGCCCCGGTTTCAGGGCGGTCGACGAGATTGTAGCGCCAGGCCAGCCGTTTGACGATAGGTACGGTCAGTGCAGTGATGAGCAGAGGGCCTAATACGAGGGGCAATAGCGGCGACAGCGAATCCATTTATTGGTCCAAGGAAAAGAGTTGTTCTAATATAGGAGTGGGTTTTGTCGTTGAGCAACGCAGAAAGGAAAATGAAAAATATGTTGGCGATTGATGGAGGTCATAAGATCCGCGAAACACCCTTTCCCAAGCGACATCTCTTTGGTGCCCAAGAGCGGGAAGCGGCGATAAAGCTATTTGACGGGGCTATCGAGAGCGGTAATGCGATTAATTACAATGGCCCGGAGGAGTTGGCCTACGAGCGGGAGTTCGCCGAGTATATGGGTGGCGGTTATGCCGATCTGGTCAATTCGGGCACTTCGGCACTATATGTTGCGTTGGGCGCGCTCGACTTGGCAGCGGCAGGAGAAGTGGTGATTCCGCCGATTACGGATCCGGGTGGCGCAATGCCGGCGGCACTATTGTGCCAGGTGCCCGTTGTTGCCGATGCCGCACCGGGTTCGTTCAACGCTGGTGCCGAGCAGATAGAGGCGGTGCTTACGCCGCATACCCGAGCAATCGTCGTCGCGCATATTGCGGGTGAGCCAGCGGATATGGATCCTATTCTGGAGTTGGCCCGAGTACGCGGGATTCCGGTAGTTGAGGATTGCGCACAGGCCCACGGTGCGATCTACAAGGGCCGAATGGTCGGGGCGATGGGCGATATCGCCGCTTTTTCTACGATGAGCGGCAAGCACCATGCGACTGGACCGCAAGGTGGTGTGGTCTTCACGGCCGACGAGGCGTTGGGATGGGAGGCTAAACGCTTTTCCGACCGCGGCAAGCCCTTTAATGTGGAAGCCACTTCCAATGTCCGGGCCGGGCTCAATCTCAACGGCAATGATCTGGCGGCGGCGATCGGGCGGGTGCAATTGCGCAAGATCGATGCGATGAATTCTAGTCGGCGTGACGTGGCTTATCAACTAGAGGCGGGAATGGCTGGACTCAATGCGGTGCGGTTGGGATGGCGAGCGGCGGATACGGCGGGGGTCTACTGGTTTATGCGATTTCACGTCGACATTGACAAGCTTACAGTCGACAAGGATGCTTTTGCGAAAGCGGTTGCGGCCGAAGGCATCCCGGCGGGAGCGTCGTATCGGCATATTCCTTCGGAGGCCATTTGGTTCAAAGAGCGCAATGTTTTTCCCGGCAGCGATTATCCCTGGGGTTTACCGGCTTATCAGGGCGATCGAAACGCGGAGTTTCCCTGCCCAAACGCCGTGGAAGCGGTCGAAAGCCATTTTATCATGTCGATTCACGAGAATTTCGGTGAGCGGGAAGTGGCCGATGTGGTCGCGGCGATTGCAAAGGTGGAAGCGGCATATTTGCAATAAGATGAAAATATCACCAGATGAAATTGAGCATCAGAGTCTAGATAGGGACACCCTCGCCGAAGCGGTGCGGCAGGTGCGCGAAGGTGGTTTTGTCGTATTGGAATCGACGATGGTCGCCGAGTGGGTGAACCGTATGCGCGAGGCTTGGGACGGGCATATCGAAGGTAGAGTACCCGGCGATCTTTTGCGGATGCCTTTTCTCGATCCGCTGGCCATTGAAAATCCGTGGGCTTTGCAAATTATGGAGGCCATGATTGGAGTGGATTTATGGGCTCGACTGCCCTACCACTGCAATTCGACGGCGGCTAACAGCCCAGATACACAGGTGATTCACCGCGACCAACTGCATCTTTTCCCCGACCTGCCGATCGCCCTGCCGCCACATATGATGGTCGTGCACATTCCCCTGGTTGATTTCACGGAGGAAAATGGCAGCACCGAGGTCTGGCCGGGCACGCATTTGATTACGGATCACGAGGCGACAATCGACCCGGCGGATATCGGTAGGGTCGGCGGTTTAGAAGATCGGGCGCAGACGTTGCCATCGATTCGCACCAACATGCCGGCTGGTTCGACTTTGGTGCGGGATATGCGCGTATGGCACCGCGCGATGCCCAATCGCACCGAGCATCGGCGCACGATGTTGTCCCTGGTCTACCACCGGCATTTCCCTAGCTTGGGTTATCAGAGCAGGGCCGCCGAGCCCTTAGCCGCGGGAATCATGGACGGGCTTTCCGAAAGAGCACAGCGCATTTTTCGTTTTAATCAACCGGAAGGGCGTATCACATAAAGGCGGACTGCCGCTCAGCCAGTGACCATGTGGCGAGCGTGGCCTGGACTCTCGTATGTCGCGTTGGTCCGGATGGACAGACTGTGCCATGTGGCGCCGATTATTCGATCAATGCCGCGCCGTCGGTGGGCTGGCATATATAGACGCTTGGCTCGTTAGAGGTTGCTTGCCGATAAGTATCTGCAGTCGCGGTGGCGAAAGATTCGGCGCGCTCCGCAGATACTAAGGCCACTGCACAACCACCAAATCCGGCGCCGGTCATGCGCGCGCCGAAACAACCGTGTTGCGAACTTGCGCTTGCGACCATCGCATCCAATGCTGGGCTAGAGACGGCGAAATCGTCGCGCAAACTGCAGTGGCTTTCGTCCATCAGTCGGCCCAAGGTCTCGGCGTCGCCTACGCGCATTGCCTCAGCGGCGCGGACCGTGCGCGCATTTTCACTGATGACATGAGCGGCACGGGGACGGGCGGTTTCATCGAGTTGGCACGCGCGCGCGGCAAACATTTGTTCGTCGACGTCGCGCAGGGCCTCCACGGCGAAAAAACGCGCTGCCGCCTCGCACTGGGCGCGCCGTTGGTTGTAGGCCGAATCGACCAGACCTCGCCGGGTGCCAGTATCGAGAATAACCACGGCGACACCTTCCGGCAGAGGCACTGATTCTCCTTCGAGAGAGCGGCAATCCAGTAATAAGGCGTGTCCCTGTTGTCCGGACGCCGAGATCATTTGGTCCATGATGCCGCAATTGACTCCGACCCATTCGTTTTCAGCGCGTTGCCCCAGACGAGCCATAGTGCCGGGCTCCCAGGACAGGTTTGATGTCGTTGCGAAGACGCGGGCAGTGGCCATTTCCACCGCCGCTGAAGACGAGAGTCCGGCACCGACCGGCACATCTCCGACTAGGACTCCTTCCCAACCCTCGAGCAGGTAACCGGCGTCTTGCAGGGCCCATGCCGTGCCCTTGAGATATTCGAGCCAGTCGCCGGCCGCCGGTTTGAGCGCGATGGTATCGGCCAAGTTGAAAGAGCGAGTTTCGTTGAAATCGAGGGAGTGGACTTTGACCGTATGTACCCCGGTGGACTGGCCCGCGATATAGACCGCGCGGTCAATGGCCATCGGTAGCACGAAGCCGTCGTTGTAGTCGGTATGCTCGCCGATGATGTTAACTCGGCCGGGTGCGCGCGCAATCCATTCGGGTGCTTTACCGAAATGCTCGTTGAAAGCGGCGGCGACTCGTTCTCTGTTCGACATATGCCTTTCCTCGCTATTGGCGGTGGCGATAGTGGGTCGACGGAGTGGCGCGCAGCTTTTCGGCCGCTTGTTCCGGGGTCAGATCGCGTTGGGCCTCGGCCAGCATCTCGTAGCCGACCATGAATTTCCTAACGCTGGCCGAGCGCAATAGCGGCGGATAAAAATGTGCGTGCAATTGCCAGTATTGGTCGCTATCCGCGCGGTGGGGCGCACCGTGCCAACCCATCGAGTAGGGAAATGAACACTCAAAAAGGTTGTCATAGGCTACGAGCAGGCGCTTGAGAATCGTCGCGAGACCGGATCGCTGTGCAGCGGAAAGCGCGTTGAGGCTGGCCAAGTGTCGCTTGGGCAGCACCAGAGTTTCAAAGGGCCATAGCGCCCAGTAAGGCACTACAGCCAACCAATTCTCATTCTCGGCGACGACCCTTTCGCCGCGGGTTGCTTCCTGTTCGGCATAGTCGAGCAATAACGGCCGCCCGTGTTGTGACCAGTATGCCCGCTGATTTAGCTCTTCGCGATGTGCTTCATCGGGTAGCAGGTCCTGAGCCCAGACTTGGCCATGCGGGTGCGGGTTGGAGCACCCCATGGCCTCGCCCTTATTCTCAAAAATCTGCACCCAGGTATATTCCTGGCCCAATTCTGCGACTTGCGCTCGCCACAGGTCGATTACGCGTGCGATCTGCTGTTCGTTCATCTCGGCTAGGCTCAAGTCGTGGCGCGGCGAAAAACAGAGTACCCGACAGGTACCCTGCACGGAGCTGCTGCGGAAAAGCGGATGAACTTCGTCGGTGGGCGCCGGACTGTCGGCAAGCAAGGCGGCGAAGTCATTGGTGAAGGCATAGGTGTCGTCATAGGATGAGTTTGTCTGTCCGCCGGCGCGCTCGTTGCCCGGACAGAGATAGCACTCCGGGTCGTAAGGGGGACGCGAATCCTTCGCGGTCGCTTCGCGTTGGCCCTGCCAGGGGCGTTTGGCCCGATGTGGGGATACGAGCACCCATCGGCCGTTGAGCGGGTTGTAGCGTCGATGGGGGTGGTCGGTGGCCTTAAAGCGCATTTTTTTAGTTCCCGTACCCTTGTGGATGGCGGGTGTGCCAGTCCCAAGCGCTGGCGACGATGCCTTCGAGATCGTCGTATTGCGGTTGCCAGCCTAAGATCTTGCGCGCTTTGTCAGCGCTGGCTACCAGAAAGGAAGGGTCGCCAGCGCGCGGCGCCTCGATTCGCGCTTCGATCGACTTGCCGGTGATCCGGCGTGCGGTCTCAATCACCTCTAGCACTGAATAGCCTTGGCCGCTGCCCAGGTTTACGTAAAGACCCGCGCCGCCATTGCGCAAATAGGACAGCGCCAGTGCGTGCGCCCGCCCCAAGTCGGCTACGTGCACGTAGTCGCGCACGGGGGTGCCGTCGGGGGTGGGGTACTGATCGCCGAACACGGAGAGATATTCGCGTTTACCCAGGGCTGCAAATAGCACATTGGGCACCAGGTGCGATTCGGGTTGATGGTCCTCCCCGCGATCTGGCGTCGCTCCTGACGCGTTGAAATAGCGCAGAGCGACGAAGCGCAGGCCATACGCGGTTTCCGCTGCCGCCAGCGCTCGCTCGACGAGCAATTTGCCCCACCCATAGGGATTTTCCGGGTGCTGCGGGTGGGCCTCGTCGAGTGGGGTGTACTGCGGTTCGCCGTAAGTGGCCGCTGTTGAAGAAAACACGATTTGGCGCACACCGCCGCCGACCAATTCCTGCAATAGTGCAAGGCTTTGGCTGGTATTGTTCTCGTTATGAACGAAGACGATGCGTTCGCCATCCGGTGAAAACGAGGGATCCTTGGAACGTAGGTTCGCACTGATGCGCCGCTCCTTGTCATCGGCCAGACTGTAGATATAGAGGTCGTCGAAACCACCCTTGTTGCGAGTAAAGACAAGCTCCTCACCGTCTGGGGACCAAGACATCCGAGTGCTCACGGATCCCTTCAACTCTTTCTTCTCGCCCGTTGCGAAATCGTAGATCTTAAGCACAGTGATCGCGTAATCCTGCTTCTCACTTGTCAAATAGGCCAGTTTCTTGCCATCGGGCGATAGCGCGGGATGGTATTCGAGGACGCCTTCGTTGACCTCGTCTAGCGGCACGCCCTCGAAAAACCCACGGCTGCCAATCTCGGACTCAAGACGGCGGTAATTCTCAGCCAGAAAAGTGGACCAATCTGCGTAGAACTGATCAGCGGAAACACCTAGAACCTGGCGAATGGCCGGATCAAAGCTCATCGAACCGACGTGGTGGGTGAGTTCATCGACCTTTTCCGGCCCGTATTGCTGATGGATGTAGACCATCATCGAGTAGCCCTGGTTGTAGACATACTCACCGTAAAACTTGCCGGCGCGGTCCAGCACCGTACCCATCTCGCTCCAAGAGAGCAAATCGTCTTCCAGCACCGCCATACGCAACAACATGTCGCGATGTGAGTCCCAGGTGTCGTAACCGAATTTATAGGCTCCGTATTGGGCAATGCCCTCGGACCAAGCCCGCGGCGTGTTTAGGTGGTAGAGCGGAAACTGAAAGGTGATATCGGGATTCGAATCGGTGCGCGAGACCGAAATCAATGCGAACTGAAACGGCCATTTCTTGCGAGCTTTATTCAGCGTGATGATATGCGCCAACTCGTGGGTGACCACATTTTTGATCCAGTCGTGGCTACCGCGCAACTCGAAATCCAGATTCGTGGCCCAGATGGCCATGGTGTTGGAATAATAATCTGCCCAACCGTTCCCCAACCGATCGGAACTGTCGAGGACCATGACATGAATGGTGCGGAAATCATCAAAGTAGTCGTAGGCCGTCGCCAAAGTCGGAAAAACTTCTTCACAAGTTTCGGCAACCCGCCTAGCGGTGCCCTCGGCCCCAGGTGCAAAATGAACCCGGAAATGGTCGGTAATGATGGTCTGCAACTGGGCCTGGGCCGCTCCGGAGAAGAACAGCAAAGCCACGATGGAGATGATCGCTCTGCGCAAAGTGCATCCCTTTCGCAAATCGACGATCGACACCAGGCGATTCCAGGGCGTCAACCGTCATTTATTCACTAGAAAATACTGGGGTGCCACTTCCCTGTCAAACAGCTAAACCGACCAGGTACAGCTAGATAGAATGCCTCAAGACGACCAAAGCTTTCACAAAACGTCCGCGCGCGTTATTATCTTGACGCCAATCGGCACCAGACCGTTACGCTCTCAAAGGAACACCATGCAATACACCATCCGCCCCATCACCGATCTCTCCCCGCCCGACGCCAATTGGCATCGCTCCGAATGGCAGACCGCCGAAACCCTTACAATCACCCATTTTCCATGGGAGGACTCCGGCCACCGCCCAAGCGTGGAGGCCCGCTTGCTCTACGACGCCCAGAATCTAGCGATCATTTTTCGCGTAGAAGACCGCTATGTCCGCGCTGTAGCCGAGCATTTCCAAGACTCGGTCTGCACCGACTCCTGTGTTGAATTCTTCGTCTCGCCCTTGGCCGACTCACAGGCCTATTTCAATTTCGAAGTCAACTGCGGTGGCACTATGCTGCTGCACCGCTGCCCTTCAGCAACAGAGCGCGAAGCCGGGCGCGCAACGGAAAACGTCAGCGATGCCGAAGGCGCCACCATTGCCATGGCCACAACTTTG
>JACLAC010001458.1_pt1 | contig 12826 bp, 8 predicted proteins | sample 8027881 | NCBI WGS metagenome assembly JACLAC01 (sample SAMN15725517, study PRJNA655200) | protist metagenome | isolation source: fluorescence activated cell sorting (FACS) single amplified genomes of... | place: Spain: Blaines Bay Microbial Observatory, Mediterranean Sea | collected 2016-01-19 | reverse complement strand
TAAGTTTGGTTTGTCTGCGTGATGGTGTGCAAAGCACGATCAAACTTCGGCTTCCCGTGATGGGGAACTACAGCAAGACAGCACCGTATGCGTGCAACAAGTCAGAAGCGATTTTTGAGCGTGGTTGTGAAGTGATTGCCAGCCGAGGCATGCGAAGTGTCTCAATACCCAACAGCATCAATGCACTCGTGCTGCTGGCAAGTGGTGACGCAAAATATCAATCACTGCTTTCTGGTTACGCCAAGAAAGTTGCCAGCTATCAGGTGGGCCCAATGGCAACGTGGCACTACGGCTACGCAATCACATTTCTTGCGGAGTATGCCCTTGCGACCGGTGACTTGTCGATCATGCCGGGGCTGCAACGTCTGGCTCTGGAAGCGGCGCGCGGTCAGAGTAAAGTGGGGACTTGGGGACATCGATTTGCGATGCCGGATGGACGTGTGGGTGGCTACGGGTGCATGAATTCTCCGGGAATCCCTTTGACGATTTCATTGGTGCTGTCTCGTGAAGCCGGTGTGAAAGACCCGGCCATTGATCAAGCGATTTCAAAATCGGCTCGGTTTCTAAGGTGGTATGTGGACAAGGGGGCCATTCCCTATGGCGATCACGCACCCTGGCCCGGGCATGAAGACAATGGAAAGTGCTCGATGGCCGCCGTACTCTTTGACTTGCTTGAAGATCGTGAAGCTGCAGAGTTCTTCGCCAAAATGAGTACCGCTGGGTACGACGAGCGAGAACGCGGTCACACCGGAAACTTCTTCAATATCCTGTGGGCCATGCCCGCTGTGTCTCGCTGTGGGGCGTTGGCCACCGCGGCCTACTGGAGTGAGCAAGGTTGGTACTACGACCTTGCACGTCAGCCTGATGGCAGCTTTCGTTATCAAGGTTCACCGGCTGGTGAAGAGGAGCATGGTTCGTACACGAATTGGGACAATACGGGAACCTACCTGCTGGCGTACGCTTTGCCGTTAAGAAGTCTTTATCTCACAGGAAAGAAGCGGTGTTGCGTGCCGGTCTTGGGAAAAGCTGAAGTGGAAGAAGTGATTTCCGCCGGGCGTGGCTATTTTTCGACAAAAGAAAAAGATCGCTTTCGGTACAAGGCCCGCGCTGAGAGTGTTTTGATCGAGGGTTTGTCCAGTTGGTCGCCGGCAGTTCGGAAACGCTCGGCCGTGGAACTTGCGAGTCGTCGCGGCAATGTCCAGTCAACCTTACTCAAGCTGCTCGCATCCAACGATCGCTATTCTCGCTACGGCGCAGCCGAGGCGGTGGGGCATGTTGGACAAAATGGTGATTCTGCTGATTGTGTAGCGGCCTTGCTGGAAGCCTTTGAATCGGAGGATTTGACCCTGCGAATCATCGTGGCGGAGGCTTTGGCGCGAATTGGTCAACCAGCCCAGTCGGCCGTTCCGGCAATGCTGCAACGTTTGGCAAGTCCAGACCGAGAGAACGATCCCCGAGGTATGGAGCAACGGTTTCTCTGCTTCAGTCTTTTCAATCGCCGCGGGGGGCTGATCGGAAGGTCGCTTGCTGGCGTTGATCGTGAGTTGCTGCTGCGAGCGGTTTGCGTCGGACTGCAGAATGAGGATGGCCGCGCACGCGGAAGCCTTGGGAGCATTTATGCAAATCTCAACTACGATGAAATCAAGCCGTTTCTACCCGCCATTCATCAGGCAATCGTCGAGCCCGCACCGAGCGGAATCATGTTTGCTAGTGGCATCCGACTCAGTGGTGTCGAGTTGCTTGCCAAGCACCGAATCCGGGAGGGTATGCCGCTCTGTATCCAGATCATGGAAATTGATAAATGGGGCAAGAAGGACCGAATCAAAAGATGTTTGAAAACGCTGGAAATGTACGGTTCGGCAGCCAAGTCGGTCTTGCCGGAACTTCGACAACTTGAAAAGGACTTGCAGGCTCATCGTGAGGCCCGGATGCTAACACCCGTGATCCAGCAAGTCACAGCACTGATCCAAAAGATCGACGATGGCACGGATTCTGTAGAACTGCGGAGCATGACGGATGCGTGATTGGGAGCGAATTCATCAATCAATCAGGAACATATAAATGTTGCAACTTGGATATTGCGTTTTGCTGGCTTGGGTCGTCAGCTTGAGTATTACTTGTGTGAGTGTGTCTGCACAGGAATCAGATGCGCAGGTGAAAACGCCGAACATTGTTTTGATCATGGCGGATGATCTCGGCTGGAAAGATTTGCATTGCTACGGCAACGAGAAACTTGACACACCGAACATTGATCGGCTGGCACAGCAGGGCTTGCTTTTTACAGATGCCTATTCGGCAGCTCCCGTCTGCACACCAACGCGTGCCGCACTGATGACAGGGGAGTCACCGGCTCGACTGAACATTACCAATCACGCTGCGGGACACCCGCCGAATTTTCAAAAGCCGGGAACAAATCTGATCACGCCGATTTGGCTGCGTCACCTGCCGCTGGAACGCGTGACTTTGGCTGAGCAACTCAAAGGAGCTGGGTATGCGACGGGATTCGTTGGTAAGTGGCATCTCTCGCATCGCAGTCGATCTGAATCTGATGGGAATCTTCCCACGGAAGCAGAGTTGCGACCTGAGCACCAAGGCTTTGATGTCAACATTGGGGGTTGCAATTATGGCGGGCCACCAAGTTATTTCAGCCCTTATCGAATCCCCAATCTGACAGGTAAGGCAGACGGTGAGTATCTGCCTAGCCGGTCGGCGGATGAATGCATTGACTTCATCAGGTCGGCGCAGGCCGACGGGAACCGGCCGTTTTTTCTTTGTTGGTGGAATTACTCCGTGCACTATCCGTTTCAGGCTCCCGCCGATTTAGTCGCGAAGTATGAAGCAAGAAAAGGCCCCGGCATCGAGAATCCGACTTATGCAGCAATGATTGAGGGAATGGATACATCGATCGGAAAACTGCTCAAGGCAATCAAGGAACAGGGACTGGAAAAAAATACTATCGTGATCTTTACATCCGATAATGGGCCGTTTGCTGCAAACGTGAAGCCGCTTCGGGAAGAGAAAGGTCACGTCTACGAGGGCGGTATCCGAGTCCCAATGATTGTTCGATGGCCCGGCCATGTAAAGGCTGCGACAAGGACAGCGACTCCTGTGATCACCATGGACCTTCACGCCACGATTCTCGAAGCGACTCATCTAAAACCTGACCCGTCCAACACACCGGATGGTATTTCCCTGTTGCCGCTGCTCAGGGGTGAGTCAGCTTTGGCAAGGGAGGCGATTTATTTCCACTATCCCAATTACGCATTTCACAAAGCGAATCGATTCGCGAGCGTGATTCGTTCTGGTGATCACAAATTGCTGTGGTTTTATGATGATGATTCTGTCGAACTATACGATCTGAAAAAAGACATTGGTGAGTCTCGTAATCTTGCTGGCATGATGCCGAAAAAAGCAACTCAATTACATTCGCAACTCAAGGCATGGCTAAAGAGTTGTAACGCCAGTTGTCCCAAGACAGCCGATTGATCATAACGGCAAAGTTAACGCTGAAACTCAACTGCCACAGTTCTCGTGGAATTCGCTATGGACCGTGCTTACGCGTATTTTTTTCCGGCTGTTAGCTTGTCGCATGCGGGGATGTTTAATAGTTGACCGTCTCAACTTCCAAACCGCTTGGAACACTTGTGGGTAGCGTCGCTTCCAACCTTGAAAGAAGTTTTGGTGCAGTCAATGTCTCAAGAAAATCAACAACATGTCGCGTCTCTTTTTTTGACAGCTTAGTAGGGAGTTGCGCTAGATCAATCGTCTCGTACAGCAACGGACTGCTCTCGACGTAGTAAAAGGATCTAACCTGTTCTTGATCGACGTAGTCGTCAACTTCATAGCGGTCCAAGAGATAATTTGGGTTAACATGATGCTCGATGGCGTCTTCAAGTTCCATGTATGCCCCATTGTGCATGTAGGGACCTGTGACTTCGCAGTTTCGAAGTGGTGGAGTGCGAAATCGAAAGTAATCTTCGTGAATGCCTGTTTCTCTTCCCCGACCATGGTCTCGTGGAGCTTCTTCTCCTTTTCCTGGGCCAAATTGGGCAACCCCGATGTTGTGAAATTTTTGGTCGGTAAGTAGAGGGCCTGAATGGCATTTGGAACAAAGTGCTTTTCCAAAGAACAGAAGTGCGCCCGTTTTTTGGCGGGTAGAGATAGCTCTGTTATCTCCAGCGACATATCTGTCCCAAGGGCTATCTAGAAAGGTGTAGGCTTCTGCCTCAAATGCTGCGATCGCAATGGCTGCGTTCTGAAAACTGATTTTTTCGTTAGGAAATGCTTCGGCAAACATTGTCCGATATTCCGGGATTGCTTCCAGTCGAGCGGCTATCGCACCCCAAATGCCTGTGAAATCTGTGTCTGCAATATCAGCGAGTTCATTGTGATTACCGTGAATGTCGAGATCGCCTTCTGAACCTCTCATTTCCACACGCGATGTCACAGGAAACATTGCCTGCACGGCGACAACATTGGGAAATCCCTGTGGTAAGGCGTGACCCGCAGGACTTACAAACTGTCCTTCACGCAAGGCGATCCGAGCGTCCCAATATTGTGTACGCCATTCCCGTGAACCAAGGTTGAAGATTGCTGGAGCGTTGCGAGGTGCGAAAATTCCCAGCGTGCTGGTTTGACGCTCCGGCCCCAACCGATTGGGGGTTTCCGGCGAGGTGCCTACGGACAAAGCAATGCCATCGCTTGTACCCAGCGAGGGATGATGGCACGTGGCGCAAGATGTATCCCGATTCCCGCTGAGTTCTCGATCGAAGAATAGTGCCTGGCCAAGCTTAGCCTTTGCGGGCGGTAGGCTTGGCCCAGCATCGAGTGGAGAAATCCCTTGCTCTGAAAGTAGTGCCCGTAAACGTTCGTCTGTTGATAATTTGGTTGTCGGAGTGGAACTCGGCAAAGTGGTCGCCGAGGAGTTCACACTTACGCTCGCAAGTTTTGTTTGACTTTTGTTTTTAGTCCTACGTTTATTCCCGTTCTTAAGTTTGCGTGATTTTTTTTTGCTTTGGTTTTCTGAAGAAATACCGTCCAATTTATCAGTGCCGAAGGAAGAGCGGTTTACTGGACCTGCTACGAAGCTTAGGAACACCAATGCACTTCCGCATGTTAATAACAGACGCTTTAAAAACTTCTTACTTTCCTTTGTTAGCATCTCTATCTCTTAATCCTTGGAAGGGTTCTATGCAAGGCAATCAATAAACTGACCTAGGTAATTTAGGTGGCTTGAGTGGTTTATCCACTGTATCAAGATGTGCGTTCGGACTGACTGCAGCATACAGTCAAATCTCTTGATTTTACGCGAATTTAACCCTGGGAAGGATGGCGAATCTGGGTGGCTTTTTACGCCTTTGGTGGCCTGGGGCAAATGCGTTGCCGGGCGGGCCGCTGGTGGCAGCAGTTGTGTGATTTTCTCGGCGCACTCTAAGTTAGTCACGCCTAGTTGAACATCTGTTTTTTCCATTCCGCTCGAAAATCGTGGACATATTTTTTTCTCGCTACTTGTTGCTTGGGATCGGAGTTGCGGTTCGATTACGTCTGTGCATGGTTGCATGCCTCAGGGTGAACTCTCGACGCTTTTTAGAGCTGGATTTCCTGATCATTTTGAAGTCGCAGCAATGTCAGCCGCGATGTTCGGTTTTCGCGGGAAAGTAGAAAAGACGTATGCTGCCAGCCACACGTTGGCTGAAGATGCACCACTGTGATCACAAGCATGGTGCTGCGTTCTTAGCAATCTGCTTTCCCGGACAGCTTTGCAAGCAGCGACGCTGTGCTGGCATTTGATGCTGCTTTTCAGTATTGCGAATAAGAGATTGCGAATAAGAGATTGCGAATACGAGATTGCGAATACGAGATTGCGAATACGAGATTGCGAATACGATTGCTTTGACTTGGGTACCAACAAACCTCACCAGCGATTCTCTGCGGCTTCTTTAGCTCACTATTTTGCACGAAGGATACCGCGACTTTCTCTGGTGCGTGCCGCCGCCAACCGAGTTGGCACATGTTGATCGAAGCTGTCAGAAATTTTTGTTACTGGTGATACAAAACAAGTCCTCTTGGGCAGCATCTCTGAGGGATACAGCGGCAATCCCTTCTGGCGACTGGTTTATTGTTTAAAACCCAGCTCTCCCGTAAACGTTCCAGCAGCTACTCACTCTGACGTAGTCAGGCACACTCGAAAGCCTAGGTATTGGTTAAAAACCGATGGATCAAGACGACCTCGGTGTGCCGATTGACAGCTAATGGGAAGACGCCCCCAACTGCCACCGCGTATGACCCGCGATGATCCGGTTGGAGGGCCAGCGGGATCGGTAATTGCGCTGCTCGTGTATGGGCCGGTATAATTTTGGCACCACTCCCAGAGGTTGCCGTGCAAGTCATGCAGCCCCCAGTCATTGGGTTGCTTGCTACCTATGGGGTGCGATGTGCCACCTGAATTTTTTCGGTACCAAGCGTAATTGTCTAATTGCGTGAGGTCGTCACCAAAACTGTAGGCTGTCGTTGTTCCCGCTCGGCAGGCATACTCCCACTCAGCTTCCGTTGGTAAGCGATAAACATTCCCCGCTGTCTGCTCTGCGGTGAGTGCTGAAAGTCGTTGGCAGAACTCAACTGCATCTTCCCAGCTTACGTTGTCGACGGGATTGTCTTTAGCGTTGAAGATGCTCGGGTTGTAACCCATGATTCGTTGATACTGTTGTTGAGTGACTTCATGTACACCCATGTTAATAGGCTTCGAAAAAGTAACCTCGTGTTGGGTATCACCATGCCCCATGTTGAAGGTGCCGGCTGGCAATTGCTTGAATTTCATGCCAAGTGCGTCTGCAGACTCGGGCAGTTTCAGTGGTCCGGCAGTCAGCGCTACACGAAAGCCCCCATCATCGAACCTTTTGGATGGTACACCCATTACCTCGATGGCCGATCGGCAGTGTTCAGCCTGGAAGAAAATACTGCCACCTCGGACCACTCGTCCATGCCCGAATACCGGGCCACTTGGGTCGCTTACCGCACTGCCAATGTAATGTACTCTCCATACTGACGACTCGTGCCAATCGCGAGTCCACTCCGATGCGTTTCCATGCATGTCATAAAGCCCCCAAGAATTGGCTTGCTTGCTGCCAACGAGGTGAGTTGTGGCATTTGAGTTACTTTTGTACCAGGCGTAAGTCGCCAAGTCCGAGTGAGCGTCACCGAAACTGTAGTCTGTCTTTGTTCCTGCTCGACAAGCATATTCCCATTCAGCTGCCGTCGGCAAACGATAAATGTTCCCTGCTGCCTTCTCGGCAGGTAAGGCCGACAACTTGCGGCAGAACTCAAATGCGTCAAACCAACTCACGTTGGTAACAGGTTTGTTTGCACCCTTAAACCGACTCGGGTTAATCCCCATCAATCTCTCGTACTGATCTTGGGTGACTTCATAAACCCCTAAACTGAACGGTCTTGTAAGAGTAATCTCGGTCGGCTTATTGCCAAGCCATCCAGTGAACGTACCAGGTTGGATTGGCTTGAACTCCATCTCTAGTGAAGCTGCTGATTCCAGTAATTGGATAGAAAGGGGGCTGTCAGGCGTGATCTGAGGATCGGTTTGTTTTTCACCGGTGAGTGGTGAATGTGAAGTAACCAGTGGTATTGGTGGTATATCGCCAGCCCGGGGTTTCAACTCTGGCAACTTTGAGCGCTCACCATGATCCACCGATGCTTCCGAATCGAGTTTCTTCGATTTCGCGAGGCGTGATGGACGTTGCGTTTTCCCAGCTTCGGCGCTGAGGTGAGAGTTGCCGAAGAGTGATGCTGTAACGGTAGCCAGCAGGCAGGCGGTGGACATGATCGCTGCTGCATACCGCATTCGTTCTAATGTGAATTTGTTGCGGCTCTGCGAGCCGGCGGTCGGCATGCCGGCGAGGTAGTCGCCAAGATCGTCTTTCACCGCTGTAACATTTGGGTAACGTCTGGAATCTTGTTTCTCAAGCATTCGTGAAACAATGTGATCTAACTCTGGCGTGATTTCATCTCTAAGACTGTCCGCTGTCGTTCCCCGTTTTCTTGCAATTTCCACAGCATCCGGGAGAGCAAAAAACGTGTCGCTTACGGGCTTAGGAACCGTATTACGGATGCACTTGAGGTGTTCCTCTAGCGTGCTTGCTGCTTTGAACTCTGCTGCAAGTGGAATTTGGTCGATTAAGAGTTCATGCAGTATCACACCCAGTGCAAAAATATCTGATGGGAAGCTCACCTTGCTGCTGGCACCCGCTGCTTGTTCCGGACTCATGTAGTGCAGGGTGCCCATGATCTGCGATTCTTGGGTTAGCTCGACGGCGTCATCAAAGGACAGCAATTGTTTCGCAATTCCAAAGTCGATGACCTTCAGACGCGGGCCTTGAAGCGTTTCTGAGACAAGAATATTCGCTGGTTTAAGATCCCGATGAATGATCCCACTGTGATGTGCATATTCGATTCCATCACATAAGCTGACGAATAGCTTCAAACGTTCCTTGATGTTTAATTTGTGCCGTCGGCAGTAAGTGGTGATTGGCAAGCCCTTTACCAACTCCATTGCTACGTACGGGTTGCCCTCGTCTGTCAGCCCCGCGTGGTAGATCGTTGCAATGTTTGCATGGTTTAGTTTAGCAAGGGTATCCTGTTCTAATCTAAATCGTTGACGAGTTTCAGGTGCCAGATGGTTTGTACGAATGATTTTGAGCGCGACTGTGCGGGAGAAAGGTTTCAACTGTTCAGCCGAAAATACAATTGCCGTGCTTCCCCGCCCAATTTCCTCACCGATCTGGTAGTTTTCAGCAGTTGGTTTCGTGCTTTGTGCGATGTCTTGAGTGGTGTGCTCATTCAAAAAGTTATCAAACTGTGACCAGTCGGTTGCATCGGCTGTGAGCAATTTGAGCATGCGTTTCGTCTGTGCTGTATCTTCGCCACAAACCTCGTTTATGAATGCCGTCCGCGCGGCAAGGCTTTTGAGCTTGATGGCCCGGCGGAAAATGCTTTCTTCATTTTCTGTCTTGTCCAAGGTTCCGCCGTTGTGAAAAGTCTCGAAGTGTCTTCTGCAACCGTTTCTCGTGCTCGTGTTAGAACCGAAAACTCGGTTTCGTTTCACGACTTGCGAATGAGTGTTCTGCAAACGTGTCCCGATCGTGAACGCTGTCCAGAATACCGTGATTGTCGTCCAAAATGCTGCGTGTTGGCAAGCCACTCACGTGCCCATGACCTGTGAGGTAAGAGGCTTTGTATGCAGGTCTAACGCCAGTTTAAGTTGCTTTGAGAGCTGGAAAGTAAAAGGTGAATTTTTGGGTAGCAGCGAGAGCGAATTGAAGCAGGTGAAAAATTTTCTCCTTGGACTTGCTACGATGGGGGCGATCGTAACGTTAATAGTTAAGATTTGCTCGCTCTGAGCAGCGCGGCATGTTGATAGCCACCGCTCCTGCCTCTTCAGGGGCCTGAACTGCCTTCGCGGATGACGCCTTGGTATTCGGCAACGCCTTGGGATTGAGGTTTGGGCTTTGCTCGTAAGTTGATGCGTATCTTCGAATTCAGGGCGTGGTTTCGTCGTGGTTGGTGTGTTTCCTCGTAGCTTGGGTGATGCTTCCGAAGGTTTTGCATGGCAGCATCGAACGTTTCGACTCGCTTTTCTCTGATTCGAAGAAATGCCACCCATTAGATTTCGCTTTTGTTGAGACGACGTTAAGTACGGCCCTGTGAGCAGCTTTTTCCCGATTTCTGTCTGATTTGTCCCCTCATGATGATTCACTCAGCATATCTGGTTCCTTCATTCCTGTTGCCTGATTTGGCTCAGGTTAGCTACTGTGCATCATCAAAGTGGGTTGGGGGGACAGTTTGGAAGAGACTTTGTGCATCGGGTAGCGGAGGCTAGCGATTAATTTGAATAAATTTGCCACTCACGTTTACGATCGTGACGAGCTTAATGGCGTAGGAAGTGTGGCACGAACTTGGCATAGATGGAAAGCTTGGTTCGCGGGGCCTTGCTTGCTTGCGAAGTTACCTTTGCTCATCGTCGCCTGTCTGGCCAGTTTGGATACGGTGGCTGACGCGTGCCCTTTTTGTTCTGCACTCGCGCCAACTTTGAGCGACGACATCGAAGAGGGTGCAGTTGCTGTGATTGCGTGCTTTGTGTCAGAAAATGAAGCTTTAGATGGCCCTGGGACTTACCCAATGCGAATCACGGCAGTCCTCAAAGGTGACTCCGATCTGAAAGATTCGTTGATCGAGGTCACCGCCAAGAATCCGCCTGCCAAAGGCGAATTGTTCTGGCTTGTTGGTTACGGTCAGGAACGCCGCCAATGGTCGCCGGCAAAGAGCATATCAAAAACTGCTGTGCCTTATCTTTTAAGTCTGCGTGACTTGAAAGGTAGCGGTGCGGAGCGGTTGGAGCACTTTCTAAGTTTCCTTCAGCATTCGGACCCCCTCGTTGTTTCCGATGCATACAACGAATTTGCCGACGCATCATTGACGGAGATCGCAGCCTTGAGCGGTAAGCTGGATCGAAGTTGGGTCATTGCCACGCTCCTGGACCCTGCTGTGACTCGGCATCGCCGCCGGCTTTGTTGGACTTTTTTAAGCCAATGCGGGAAGGCTTCGGATGCAAACCTATTTCACGAAGTGTGCCGCAAAAGCAAAGATGATCCGACATTTGAAGTTGGGATGGATGCTGCGATTTCCTGCTTCATCACACTCGGTGGCGAGCAAGCCTTGGCTCGTGTTGAACGCGACTACTTGGCGAATCCCGAAGCTGACTATCTAGATTCATTTGCGGCGATTAATGCGATAAGGGTACAGGGGACCGACCTGAAAATCATTTCCCGTGAACGTCTGGCCCAATCGTTGAGGCATGTGTTGAGTCGTCCATCCTTGGCTGATCTTGTTATTCCCGATTTGGCACGCTGGGAAGACTGGGGTGCGATGGACACGATCGTGCAATTGTTTGGGCGTCTAACCGAAGAGCATCGCTTGGTAAAGCAGGCGACTGTTCTCTACTTGAAACGCTGTCCTTTGCCGGCTGCTGCGAAAGCACTTGAGAGGTTTAGAACGAGCGACCCGGACGCTGTAAGGTCTGCCGAGTCATCAATGCTATTTTATCCGGGGCTGGCAACGGTTCCCGTCCCACCACCCACAGACGAATCAGGGGCTTCAGACCAAGAAGCGGTGGGCATTCCACGAATCACTGAACTGCCATCGTCAGGGGCCGGCAAGGTTGATTCCAAATGATGTGGTTTGCCAAGCGAATCTACTGAATGCCTTCGCAATACCCCTGCCTCAGTAACATCGATCGGTCATGAAGCAGTGGCTCCACCATCTCCTTACTTTGCTCTTGAAATGAGTGCTTCTCGGTTGCGATCTAGCGCTGCTGTGCAAGAAACATTACCCCAGAGAACCTATCGCTAATCTGCGGGGAAGCTCAGTTTCACAATGCAGTGATTCCTCCCGCGTGGTGGAGAAGTTGAGCCACCTCACTGTGGGGAGGCAGTGATGCATCACCTGCTTGTTCAATGCTTGAAAGGTGGATCAACACGCCAGGTGTTCTTTCGTATAGGCACTTCGCGCCAACGGACAACGTCGATTGTTGAGGTCGCATCACGCATCGGGTGAACTGCTACTACGTGAAATGGAGTCTTCCATCAGTCCAGTTTGCGTGGCCGTTCACATCCATCAGGTTTCTCCTGATGGATGTTCGTACGCACACGGCACGAGCGTAATCCCGAAAAAGTGCGGCGTAGGTCGCCGCGACTTGATTCGATTGTTTTGCGGCTCAATCAAACAGAAACGCTTTTTCGAGCAATCTGTCTAACTTACCACTGAGATCGGTCCGTGGTCATCACAGTGATCACCGTGCGGGTGATGCAGATGTCCATCGACCAAGTAATCGATGTGATCGCCGTGGGGAACCGGTTCGTGGCCGCAGCCCGGGCCATGGACATGATTGGAGTCATGGCAACCGCATTGATGTGCTGGTGTGCAGGCATCCGGATTGGTTTCGCTCACTTCGATTTTGTGCTCAACCACTGACCCGTCCTCAGCCATATGATGTAAGTGACCGTCGTGCAGGTAATCAACGTGTCCATCGTGTTCAATGCCAGTGTGTTCACAGTCAGGGCCGTGATGGTGATCATGGTTTTCGTGTGTATGACTCATCGTATTCTCCGTGATGAAGGGGGGGGAAATGTCTAGCTTCGCATTTTGAATTTGGGTCAGGAATCTTCCATCGCGTGCATGACCCCGTTGGTCACTAGTCGCGAGATATGTCCATCAGCCAAGCTATAAAAGACGTGCTTGCCCTCTCGTCGAGACCCGACAATCCGTTCACTCTTGAGGATCCTCAAACGCTGCGAGATGGCTGGCAACGGTTCACCGAGGACGTTGGCAAGTTCGGAAACACAGCACTCTCGTGCCTCTAGCATGATTAGCAGTCTCAGTCTTTGAGGATCTCCTAGGGCGCGAAAGATCGCCGCAGCACGCTGGCAAGTGGCCTCGTTTACGTCGGCTGGTTGATGTTGGTGATCGCCGGTGCTGCAAGACGGTTCGTGTTCGTCGCTCGGCCGGTCTGATGGTATGTCTTGCTTTTTCATAGTTATATAGTTGCAGTATTGTGCAATTGTATGACCTAAGGCTGTTGTGTCAAGGTGAAATGGCTTTTTTTCAAGAAATGGAGCATCGCGCATTCTGCCCCAGCCATGGCTGGGGCAGAATGCTGAGTCGAGGAGCGACTGCAACTGGGGGGCGGCAGGGCAGTCGCGTGGGCAGTGCGCGCTATGCCGTTTTCATTACCAGTCTTGCAAGTCTGGTAATTGGTTCCCGG
>JACLAC010006395.1_pt1 | contig 12827 bp, 10 predicted proteins | sample 8027881 | NCBI WGS metagenome assembly JACLAC01 (sample SAMN15725517, study PRJNA655200) | protist metagenome | isolation source: fluorescence activated cell sorting (FACS) single amplified genomes of... | place: Spain: Blaines Bay Microbial Observatory, Mediterranean Sea | collected 2016-01-19 | reverse complement strand
TAAAGTCATTGCAGATTCTGGTCAGGTTATTACGATCCTCTGTCGCTGGTATTTTTACCAGCTCTTCAACGCAGAGGCCTAACATGACATCCTGCCAACCTGCGCGGATTAGCGACAGAGTGCCGTCAAAATCGAACACAGCATGGCGAATCGGTCCTCTCGTTTGTTGGAATTCGTAAATTTCTATATCGACACCGAGTCGTTGGGGCGTGTGTGTGGACATCTATGTATGTGCTTTGCGAGGTCTTTCGCTGTGATCGGTAAATAGGCGAAGGGTAGTAGGAGAGAAAAGGGATGTCAATGGGCCGGGACTTGATTTCGGATCCTTTGCAGCCTATCTTTTAGGCCTGTTTTAATCTATGTCCTTTATTCTCACTGGGTTGAAATAATAAGTGCAAATTCGCAAAGCTGTTTTCCCCGTAGCCGGTATGGGCACTCGTCTATTGCCGGCAACCAAGTCTCAGCCGAAGGAGATGTTGCCGGTCGGCTATAAGCCGGTGGTGCAATATGTGGTTGAGGAGATGATCGCGCAGGGATTAGATCGTTTTCTTTTCATTACTGGGCGCAAGAAACGGTCGATTGAGGATCATTTCGACGACGATCCAGAATTGGCGGCTCGCTTGGCCGATCGATCGATCGGAGAAGTTGATTACGAGGCCGCCGGCGTTGAGTTTTACTATGCCCGACAACGGCGGCCCGACGGCAATGCCGACGCCGTGCGCATGGCGCGGGAATTTGTCGGTGACGAGTCTTTCGTCGTAGCGTTTGGCGATACGATCATCCACTCGCCACAGATGCCGGGTGTGGTTGGGCGAATGATGCGCTCGCATCTCGAGCACGGGTCCGCTGCGACGATCGGTGTTTGGCAGGTCCCGCGCGAGGAGACCTACCGCTACGGAGTGGTCGCACCCGCCGAGGATGTGGCCAGCGGTGATTTCGCGATTGCCGATATTGTCGAAAAGCCTGCCGTGGAGGAGGCTCCGAGCAGTCTGGCGGTTGCGGCCCGTTATATTTTCACTCCTGAGATTTTTACGGCTATCGACGCCATTAAACCCGGGATTGGCGGCGAGTTGTGGCTGACCGATGCCATTCGCATTCTCCTCGAGCAAGGGGGCAAAGTGCGTTGTGTGCGTCTCGATGCGGACGAAATGCGCTATGACATCGGAACTCCATTGACCTATTATCGAGCCTTTGCGGATTTCGCTTTGGCCGATCCCGAATTCGGTGAGGCTTTTCGTTCCTACCTACAGAATAAATTGGCATAATATATGAAACTCAACATCGACTACGGTCGCGACGGATTGGAAATCGAAGTTCCCGATTCGGCCCAGGTGGTACAGATGGCAGGCGGAGCCGAACTCGATAGGCTTGAAGAGCGCCTCGACGACGCGATCGCTCGTCCGATCGGGACTGCGGCGTTACGCGAATTGGCCAAAGGACGTAAAAATGCATGTGTGGTAATTGCCGATATAACCCGCCCTGTTCCCAATGCTACGATATTACCGCCGATGCTGCGCATCCTCGAAGAGGAAGGCATTGCTCGCGAAAACATCACAATCCTCGTCGGCACTGGGTTGCACCGGCCCAATGAAGGCGAGGAACTGGTGCAATTGGTCGGCGCCGATATTGCCCGCGATTATCGCATCGTCAATCACATGGCTCGTGAGCGCGAGACTCTAACCTACCTGGGCGAGACCTCTGGCGGGGCACCGATTTGGATCGATACGCTCTATGTTGAAGCCGATCTGAAAATTGCGACTTCGCTGATCGAACCGCACCTGATGGCCGGTTATTCGGGGGGGGCGCAAGGCGATCTGTCCGGGGCTGATGGGCGTCGACACGATGCGCGTTCTGCACGGACCTGAATTATTAGGGCATCCGGAGGCTCGCGAGGGGCAGATTGATGGCAACCCGTTTCACCGCCAAGCCCTTGAAGTCGCGCAACGGGCCGGCGTCGATTTTACGCTCAATGTTGCGATGAACGATCGAAGACAGATCACAGGAATATTCTGCGGCGATCTGGTGAAAGCGCATGCGGAAGGGGTTCGTTTCGTCGAAAAACAGAACGGCGCCTTCATTGATGAACCGGTCGATATCGTCGTCACCAGTAGCGCTGGTCTGCCGTTGGATCTGACTTTTTATCAGGCCGTAAAAGGAATGACTGCTGCGTTGCCAATCGTCAAAGAGGGGGGCACGATTCTCATCGCCGCGCGCTGCTCTGAGGGATTAGGCAGTCCGGAATTTCAGGAAATGCTGCTCAATACATCCGGGTCCGGCGAATTCGCTGCCCGACTTGGCGATGCGGATTTCTTTGCCATCGATCAATGGCAATTGCAGGAGTTGTGCAAAGTCTTGGATAAGGCGGAAGTCATGGTGTACTCCGAGGGGATTGACCCGGACCAGCGCGATCGCGTCTGGGTCAACGTTGTTCCGTCGGTCGAAGCGGGATTGGCTGAGGCGATGGCGCGTCACGGAGCGGGAGCTCGCGTCGCCGTCGTACCGAAAGGCCCCTATGTGCTCACGCAAATCAAAGGAAAGCGATAATGTTTCGTATTTGCCTGTGGGTCCAAAGAATCGGTTTAGCTGCAGTCGCTGTGTTGTTTGTGGCGGAGGGTAAGGCCTTCGCCGTCGTGCCGATTATGGGTTTAGAGAAAAAGTCCGAGGAACAGGTGCAAGTTGCACAGACCTTAATCGATAGCACGAACGAAGAGGCTTTGAAGCAGTTGTTGCTCTTCGTGCCGTTTCGCGACAAGTCGAACTATAAGGGGGCTTGGGATATATATTCCGAGGTGCCGCGCGGGCTTGCCGATTCTTTGCGTGGTAGTCCTTTTTTTCGCACGGTCTCGATCGATTCGGCGTTAGTGCGGCTGGAGAAAAAAGAATTAAAAGGCAAGATCGACAGCAAGCGGGCGCTGGCGATTGGCCGCGAGTTGGGCGCCGACTATGTCGTTATGGGACAGATCGATGAAATGAGTATGAAGCGTTTTCGCGCGACCGTGCCAATCGGCGGTTATCGCAGTTATCAAGGTTTGACCATTATTAGTCTGTTTCCCTACAAGGTCATCGATGGGGAACCGACGGGTGAAGTGGTGCGTGAGGTAGCTGAGGACAGCAAACGATATGGGATTACTAATCCGGCGGCCTATATCCCGTTGGAAAAAGAATACCTTCTCCTGGGGCAGATGGTGTGGGGCAGCGATGAGTTCCAAAAAACCTTGGTGGGCAAGTCGGTGGGCAAATGCCTCGACGTCCTGGCGGTGGGGCTCGATAGTTTGATTCAACCCCCTGCGGCCCTAAAGGTTTCGGAACCGAAGGTCATAGATCTCGACGGGAACCGTGCTTATATCAACGTCGGTTTGGCCGATTCGGTACAGAATGGCAATAAATACGGGGTATGGGACAAGGGTAGAGAATTGAAAGATCCGGATACGGGTGAGGTGCTCGGCACGGCTTTGCCGCGCCGAGTCGGCGTCGTCCAGGTAGAGCAAGTACTTAGCGACCACTTGTCGCTGGTGCGCATTCTTGAGGGAGAGGATATTGTGGAGAAGGACTTTGGGATTCGCGCAGAGTAGGGGAATGCAAATGTTGAATCGATTGATTGCGGTGGTGATATTGGCTATAGGTTTAACGAGAGCTCCATGTTCGGCTGACGGTAACCGTTCGGCTGAAGGTAGCGGAGTACGAACTCACCGAGCGAGTGTCTACTATCTATTTTCCGCAGACGAGTCGGAAGGACGCCAACGGGCAGTATCGCTAGGCCGCCGTCTCCGCGAAGAGGCGGTGGATTTAGAACTATTCATCATTGCGCGGGGTACGACTGACCCGATGCCGGCCGATATAGTTTCGCTGCAGGCGGATGCCGTTGAGCAGTCGCTGGATCTTCCGGAGTATATCCGGGCACGCTTGTTCCGCGACGGGGATTATTTTGCCGTCGTCGATGGCGATGGTCGGACGCAAATATCCGGGGGCGGCAATCGTCTATGGGACATTTTCACAGTTCGTACGGATGTTGAGGTGAAAACCTGGGCGAAAATTAAGGATCTGTTTAACTAGTATTCCCACTGCGCTGGCGATGCCTAAAACTGGCGCTTATTTTATGCCTCTCATTTCGTGCGCACGCCCAACCATTTTTTGACCCAGGAATTTATTATAGTGACCCATGTCCGAATCGCCCAGTGAATTTTCTCCCAAGCGCATAGATGCACTTGCTCGATGTGCCTGCTGGTTAGGCGCTGGAGCGTTATGGTATCATCGCATTGTCATCGAAGGCGGGCACAATCTTCCGCGCGAGGGAGCCGCCCTACTCTTGCCGAAGCATCACGCCTATCGGGATATCCTACTCGAAGGGGTTTTGTTGCGTAGAGTTGCCCGGCGCTATACTACTTTCGTGATGAAAGTTGGTCTGTGGGGAATTTTCGAACGGTTTGGAGGGCTCAAGGTGGTTCGTCCCAAGGATATTCGGCGTATCGTCGATCGACGTCAACGACGCATCGAGATCGCCCGCGCCCGCGAAGCGAATCTCAATATGCAGAACTATCTTGACGGACTATACGGCCATGGCGAACTCGTGGTATCGCACCCGGAGGGGATGCGATATCAGGATGAGATGGGGGCGCTGCAAAAAGAGGTGATTGATCATTTAGTGAAAGCGGAGCAGAGACTTGGAGTACGGGTGCCGCTCATTCCCATCGGTATGGAGTATGAGAGTTATATTCGACCTAGATCCCGGGCTTACTTCCGTATCGGTGAGCCATTCTACGCTGATGAATTCGCCGATCTCAGTGCGTTGATGAAGCATTTGGATGAACGTTTACGATTACTCAGCGGCCTGGCTTAATGGGCGGCACAAGAAACAAACTATGCTGTGGAGGGAGTACATGTTCAAATTCGCTGTAATGGTTTTGGCTACTGTGTTTACGGGTTGCGGGGCGAATCAAGTCACGGTTGAGATTCGGGGTGGGGATGGGCAATTGGTGCGTCTTGACGCGAATGATGTAGAATACAAATTCAACCGTTTGGTCGATGCTGGGACCTTCACCTTTCCCCAACCGGAGAGCAAGATCGACCTGGGTAGTGGTTCCTATGTGGTCAATGTTTCGGCGGGAGATTATCTGGAGACTAAGACTTTGCAATTGGAGGCTCCGCCGGTCTCGGGCGTAGCAGACTACAAAGTCGTCTTTGATATTCCCGGTGGCAGCAATGCCGGGTTTGAACGCGCCGGTACGATACTTTATGCTTCGACAAAGAAAAATGCTCGCAATTGGGATCTATTTACCATCAAGGCCGATGGTAGTGATCTTAAGCAGCTGACCGATACCCGTGAATTTGAACAGCATCCATCCTGGTCTGCCGACGGCAAGAAGATCCTCTTCACCCGTGGCGATGTGATGACTAATATTGATATCTATACAATGGACGCCGACGGCACCAATGTCACGAGGTTGACCCAGCATCCAGAACGCGACCAGCGCGGTGCTTTCTCACCAGACGGGCAAACTGTCGCTTTCGTCAGTCAGCGGGACGGCGATGTGGCAATCTGGCTAATCGATGCCGACGGGGCCAACCCCCGCAAACTGGTAAAAGGCCGCGAGCCGTCTTTTTCGCCCGATGGCCGCCGCGTCGCTTTTACCTCGTCAGCCTTTCATGATAACGACGAAATTTATCTGATTGACCTCGACGGCTCCAATCAGGTTCGTCTGACCGATAACCGGCGAAAATTCGATTGGTTCGCTTCTTGGGCTCCGAAGGGCGACAGGTTGGCCTACAATTCGGAGGCGTACGGCGGCCAGGAATTGATGGTCATGCGGGCAAATGGCGAGGCCAAGACTAGGATCTCGATTGCCGAGAAGACCTATGAGCAAGAAACCGTCTGGTCTCCGGATGGCAAGGGATTGGCGTATGCCGGTAAAATGGACGGAGATGATTACGACATATATATCGTCGGCACCAATGGTTTCGACTTAGACGATCTCGATACACCGCGCTTACCGCCGGTCAATCTTACCGATAACGACGATCGTGATGATATGTCGCCTAGCTGGCGATCCTTCTGATCCGATATGGGGATCAAAGAGGTCTCCGCGGCTTCATGGCTCTGGGTTGTTCTGGCCCTGGGATTTGGGCTGCGGCTGATCGCCCTGCAGGAGCCTTTAATCGACAAGCAGGCATGGCGTCAGACCGATACCGCTGCCATTGCCCGGAATTTTCATGAAGAAGGTTATACGCTCTGCTATCCGCGTGTGGACTGGCGAGGCTCGACCTCTGGTCATGTGGAGGCAAACTTCCCGCTCTACCCCTATGTCGTCAGCCTACTCTATGCCGTTGCTGGCGGAACGTATGAATGGGTCGGTCGCTTAGTCGCGGCAATGTGTTCAACGGCCGCCGGGGCTCTCCTTTACATGCTCGCATTGCGGCTTGGTATGGAGAAGCGGGGTGCATTATTCGGGGCCCTGTTCTATCAGTTGTTCCCCTTGAGTATCTACTACGGCCGGACCTTTATGCCCGAGGCGCTGATGATTTTATTGAGCGTTGGGGCACTGTTGGCTTTTGCGCGGTGGATTGATAGCGGAACTGGCTGGGCTTTAGCGATTGCAGTGAGTTCGGCCGCACTTTGTTTCCTCGTTAAAATACCGACGCTTTATCTTGGCTTCCCGCTCGTTGCGTTGGCCTGGGTACGCTGGGGTTGGCGATTTGCCCTAAAACCTTCTCTTTGGCTCTATCTAGTAGCGATTATATCGCCGACAGTGCTTTGGTATTGGCATGCTAGCTCACTCTTTGAGGATACTGGGCTGACGTTCGGCATTTGGAATCGTAATGGCTACGATAAATGGGACCGCAGTTTGCTTTATGGTCTTGATTTTTACCAGACCATGTTATCGCGTTTTTGGCATAATATCTATACTCCAATCGGTGCTCTGCTTATTTTGGCTGGGCTTCTGTTGGCGCCGGCGCGTCGTCGTGAGTGGGTGTTGTGGGTTTGGATGGGTGGGCTTCTGTGCTATTTATTTCTCGTTCCCGAAGGAAATCGAAAATTACATTATTATCAGTTGCCATTTGTCCCAGTCGGGGCCCTTTTTGCTGGGCGTGCAGTTGCTGCTCTATTCGGTGTGGGTGGAACGAATAAAGGATGGAGTGGCTTCGTGAGGAACTGGAAGTCCACGCAACGCGTCGTGGTAGTAGGTGCTCTAATCATCGGAACTGCAGCCTACGGGATTTGGGTCTTAGGTCCGTATTATGAACAGCCCAATAATTTGCACAAATATTATTCGAGTTGTCACTATGCAGGTGGTATTGTAGATGCCAAATTACCGAGTGAGGCCAGCTTGCTCATCGGTGACCTTGACGAAAATGCCGGTGCACCACATCGAGCTCAAAGCCCGACCTTGCTCTATTTCTGCCACCGCAAAGGATGGCAAATAACGCCCGATGAGTTTGAGCCTGCTCGACTCGACAGTTTTGCTTCTGTCGGAGCGGATTATTTTTTGGTGGCCGGTGGATTTGCTATGGGTAACGAGCCCTTCTGGCAAGACTTGTTGCGCAGGGGGGTCAGTATCCCTTCTGCATACCCCCGCAAATGGCATGACGGAACTGAGTTCACCCGTTTTCTCAGTCGACAGCTAGGCGATGACAGGCATTTCATTTTGGTATCCCTCGCAGCAGCCCCATAGGCACAATCTCGTTGGGGCAGGTAGTTGACAGTTCTGCTCTCTGTGCTCTATTGTATGTGCGACATTTTGGATTTTGGGCATTTAAGCTCACAATCGATGGTATTCCCAAGGAGGACAGCATGGCTTTAAGCAGGGAACGGAACAGGACGCGAAATGGGCTTCTGCTCGCAGCCTTTATCGCAGTTTTCGCGGCAATCGGGGGGTGTGCGACCACCGGCGGCAGCGGTGGCGGGGGCTATGGTCCGCCTCCCATTCCCGAAGGTAAGGGAAGGGTAATGCTGGAAGCCGGCGGGATCAATGAGGTCAATTATTACGTCCTCGACGAGGCTTCAGGTGAAGAAGTGCATTCCGAATCGCCAAGAGCGGCGGCGAGTTCACCTAGTGGCTACGAAACGGGGTATCGTTCGATGCCTCAGTATGTCGATTTGGACCCAGGCACGTATCTGGTGGTGGTAAACACAGATATTGACGATAGCGTTGAGAAGGAGATCGAAGTTCCGATGGGGCAGGAGGTCTACGCTACGATACCCATTGGTCGTTTCCAGGTTATCTTTTCCGATTCACAAGGTCGCAGCCAAGTCCCTTTTCTGATTTACGACTATAATCTGCGGACGATGCTGGGAAGAGGTATGACCTCGACCGAGGTGCGTTACTTCATTCTCCCGGTAGGAGAATACAAGGTGCGGATCGAAAATTCACCCACGGGATTAGACGAAATCAGGCCTGTTCAGGTCAATATGGGACAGACTCAGAACATCATGATCGGACCGCCACCCTCGCCGGCACAACCGGGTGAAGGTGCGGGCGAGGGAACGCAGCCTTAGTCTTATACGGAGCAACGCATTATGGAGTGCAAAGGACGTTGGGGTGGATTTGTGGCACTGGCCATGCTGTGGGCATCTGTCGTGGGAGCAGCTACTTCCCCACTTAAAGCGACGATTATCGACCGCTATGGGAATCAGCACCAGGTTGACAAGCTAACCTTTCAAGGGCGGCAGGACTTGGAAATCTACGTAGCCGGCCAACGCCAGTTGATGGCTCTGGCAAAGATTTCACGGTTGCGATTTGAAGGGGAGCGTGGCGATGAGGAACAGCGCGTTGTTTTGGCTCTGCGCAGTGGCGCCGAAACTGAAGTGGTCATTCAGACCGGCAGCTCATCTTCGCCTCATCAAGATGCCGTTGGAGGCGGGAGTAGCGGGCGGCGCTTTGCTGGAGTCACCGATCTCGGACCTTTCTTTATACTCGCCAGCGATATACGAGAGATCATTCTGCGTTATCCAGTAGGGGAAATTGCCCCCGAGGACAAAGTGCTCAAGGCTACGATCATCACGACGGAAGGCAAGCGTATTGAGGTTGAAAACCTGTTTTTTCGAGGGAAGCAGCGGATGGATTTCTTCAGAGGGCGAGATAAACGCTTCATCCCTTTGACAAAAGTCGAACGCATCGACTTTCAAGATGGTGCAATTGGCGATGAATTTAGGCCGATAACCGCTACGTATTGGACTGGGAAAACAGTTATGGGAACTATTGAAGCGAGCACGGTTCGCCTTTCAGGCGAGACTGACAAAAGCTATTTTGAGCGAGTGAACCAAGCATTCACAGGGCGAACCGGCTCGAGGCCATTTTCGATTGGAGTTCATGCGATTAAACACATTCGATTCCAAGAGTTCGAAGAAGATAAAACTGTATCCGACCGGTAGATCGCCCGAGGCTTTTTTGAATGTGTTATTGGGGAATGTTTAAATTCAGTGTTTTTAATGTGTTATATAGGTAGGTCTTTTTTCTTGACACTTCTATGACATTTAGCTATCATATTGAACAAAATCTACCCTTAGGGAGGGGTCGTCTCCCATATCGAAAGTTTAGTTCGAAAGGAGGAATCCGGAAGCGCGTAGTTCCTGAACTGTAATCATCAGCTTCAGGTTGCTTGTCGCAGTAGAGGATACTGCTAACATTATGTATCAGACATACTATTTTTTTGATTCGAAATGTGATCAACTAGAAGGAGTCCAAGCAATGAAGAAGTTTCTAATGTCTTTGATCGCCATTGGTCTGGTTTGCGGTTTGACCAGCAGTGCCAGTGCGCACATTGGCGAGCAGGTTTTCTTGCTTTTCGAAGTATCTGAAGCCGACTTGGCTGACATCGACTTGGCCGACGGCAGCGTCGCTGACTGGGAAGATGTTTTTGGCGAAGCGCCTATCGTCCCGACGGACATGTATCAGGACCCGACGGTCGGTGATGGTGCCCAGTATGATCCCGCAGACCTCGATTATCGCATTTGGGCGGGTTGGAACGAAAACCTGAATACGATCTGGTTTGCCATGGAGCGCGTCGACAATGTCTATTTCGGTAGGGAGTATGACGGCTCCAGCCCCTGGAATTACGAGGCGATCGAGTGCATGCTTGACGGTGACCACACTGGTGGTGATTACACCGGCTCGGCCAACGAAGACTGGACCGACGAAGAAAAGACCCTGAACAACAACCGTACAGCGCAGCAGTACATCGGTGTTGCTGATGATCCGAGTGGCCGTCATGTCTTCTACTTGGGTGCCGGTGCGGAGTGGGTCAACGAGTTGCCCTACGCCGACGGTGGTGGTGTTTCGGTTGGTGATGGCCCGACTCAGAGCGTCATTGAGTTTTTCTGCACGCCCTTCGACGATCTGATCTGGAACAGCCCCGACGACAGCATCGCGTCGGATTTGACGGATGGCAAGATCATCGGTTTTCAAATCTCGACTCCGGACACCGATCAAGGCCCCGGCCAGGATCGCGCTTTCCACACCTTGTCCGGTCAGGCCGCGACTTGGCGCTATGCCGAGCGCTTTGTAGATGCCCGATTGGTCGGCACCGGTGGTGCCACCGCGGTTGAGAACGACTCTTGGGGCCGCATCAAGGCTTCGCTGAGTGAGTAGTAAGAAAACCGCACAACTTGTTTGATATTGTAGAGAGAGGGGGGATACGTCCCCCCTCTCTTTGCACTTGAACTCGTTGCTATCACTTTGCACTTTGAGAACGAATATCTTTTTGTGCATTTCAGTGCATCGATGGCCGGCTGCCTCGAATGACTCGATCCCGCTTGCCTGTCAAGGCTTTGTTTAGGTAAGAGCGCAAATCTATCTGGGAGTAAGGGAATGAGAATAGGGATTTGTGTCGCCACATTGATTTTATTGGGTTGGCTGGCGAACGCTGCTGCGGAGTTGCGTCTGTTCTCCATCCCTGGCAGTTCAACCTGGGGCGACATCAAACAGGGGTCTATTTCTGAGAATACCTTTATCGAGCTCGTAGACGTCGAAAGCTACGAGGACGGTATCGGTCCTTTGGCGCCAGTGCACAAGGTATCTGTTCCCGATATTTCCCTGGCCCTAACTGCCGATGAAGTGGATGCAGAGCTCGATTCTCTCCTCTTTATTTTTTCTACCAATGTGGCTAGAACTGATGTGGTCGCACCCGCTGACATAACACTTGGTGATGGTTCGGTCGTTCAGCAGGGCACCATACTGATCCCACGTTGGACCGCTTTCCCTCGAAGTCTGGAGGCCGTACAGCTGCTGCGCCGGGCAGGTATCATGGAGATCGAGGCTATGATCAACGTAGCCGAGTCTTTTCCTCGCCCGCCTGGCGGCGACAAGTATAATAAGGCGGTCAATCTCACGACTTTCGGCATTTTTGAGAGAGCCTTAACTGGTATTCGCCTGCAGGAGGGTTTGGGGCGCGTTTTTGATGGGGATCCAAAGACCCATTTCGAACGCATTGACAGGGTCGGACAGGATGTTCAGCAAGTATGGATTCTCTATACCGATCTGGGCCATTATTTCCCGATTCGTCTTTTTCGCCTCTATCCCAGCCTCGAAGAGCCGGTTCGAGTTTCGGCCTATACTTTTTTCCGGGGGTTGCGAGGGACTGAGACGGTCATTGCTGGCCTGAGCTTGGATGATCCATTTACGGGCCCACTGGCATTTCCAAGATTCGATCGCATTGGCAATACCTTCCCGACTTTTGTGCCCGAAGCGAGCGTGCCCGTCAACTTGCAGGATACGATTTCCGTCGTTTTTGATCCACCTACGCAAATGCGATATTCGCGCATCGATTTTCAGACCCCATTAGACTACGACTTAGCCGAGATGGAATTTTTCGCTGACGGCTTTGTCCCCAATGCGGTGTACACATCTAATGCACTTTCTATTCCGCCGGCGACTCTGGGACGAATTTTTTGGGACGAAGAAAAAATTGGTGATCCCATACTGTCGAGGACGATTGTGCGCGTGCGGACCGGTGTAACCCCCGAACCCGACGTGCTGTTTCGCGTGAATTCATTTGATCGCGAGGTGGAATGGCGTGAGGAAGATGCTGTCATTATCGATGAACGTCTCGGTTCGCCGACCAAGGGCCAGTCGGTAGATCTGGAATCTCCGGAATTTAACTTGCAGGCCCGTGAAATCTTCAGTGCAGCTCTGTCCGAGGCTCGCGCATCTATCCGCTTGACTCGCCAGGAGTATATCGGTCTGCCGGTAAGTGTTCGACGGCGGATTGAGCCCGACCTCGAATTCTGGAGCAGCGCACAGACCGCCGATAATGGCGAGTTGGTAAATGCACCTAGTGGTCGCCCATTCATCCAAGTTGAAGTTGAGTTTATTAGCCAATCTCCCGATGCGGCGACGAATATCAGCAATATGCGAATCGAATTCTCCGCACCACAGATTACGGATCAAGTCATTGGTGAGATTGCCCCTGCAGTTGGGGTAATCGCTGGCCGTGACACTTCCTTCGTACTGGCTTTAAAGGCCTCCTTGGGAGCAGAAAATAACGGATTTAACCGCTTGCAGGTCTTCACCCCGGCGCGCACCGAAGCTATTGAAGGCATGGAGATTGATTTGGGAGATGGGCAGACTGTGAACCTGACTAAAGCCGGAGAGGGCGAAGGACCGGTTGTGGACGGTCAGTTTCGGGAACTATTCAAGGCCGACGACCAGTTTGTCGTAGCTTTTCCGAGAATTAATCCTGCAGACGACGGCCAAATTCGAGAGGCGCGGGTGAAGATTCGTTTTCGTAGTCGAGTCATCGATTTTCGCACAAATTTTTCTGCCAGTGTTTTCCTGGATACTCTGGCAGCCGACGTAGACCGACAGTTTTCTAGCAATGGTATCTTAGGTATAAGG